>Ga0066371_10000331_pt1 | contig 10750 bp, 9 predicted proteins | sample Knorr_S15_td_DCM_FD_71214 | JGI IMG/M metagenome (GOLD analysis project Ga0066371, IMG submission 71214) | Marine microbial communities from Southern Atlantic Ocean transect - Knorr_S15_td_DCM_ad_63m_LV_B | ecosystem: Environmental > Aquatic > Marine > Oceanic | place: Southern Atlantic ocean... | reverse complement strand
AATTTGTTACAGATTTTCACATGAAAATTGGATAGATTCTTTTATAAATTATACTTAGAGAAATGAAGAAATCATTATTTATAGCTATTTTTATTTCATATTGTTTTAGCGAGGGCTACAATATGCAGTTACTTTCAAATCTATCTTTTAATCAAACGTGTAATGATATAACCGGTTTTTATCAAGATGAAAGAGAATTTGCTGTAATTGGATTGCAAAGTGGGGCAGCAATTGTAGATATAACCGATCCTTATAATCCTTTTCAAATTGAAATTATAGAAGGCTCGAGCAGTACCTGGAGAGACTTAAAGTATTGGAATAGGCATGTGTATATAGGCACGGAAGCAGAGGATGGTGTCAAAATAGTCAGTGTTGATAATCCTGATCAGCCTGTTTTGGTAAATACTGTATTTGATTTTTTAACTTCCCATAATATTTATATTGATTCAGATGGCTATCTGTATGTTGTTGGAGCAGATGAGAATGATATATGGATTTATGATTTAGAAGATCCTGCTAATCCAAATCTAGTTGGAACTTGGAATTTAGAAAATGAAACAAGTTCACAAGCTGGATATTGTCATGATATAGAGGTATACAATGATAAATTGTATTGTGCTTCAATTTATGTAGGGTACTTTAGAATTATAGATGTCTCTGATAGAACAAATCCGACAACCATACTATCTCACTTTACTGGAACAGATGGCATAAGCACACATGATGTTGCAATATCAGAAGATGAGAATTATTTATTTACAGGAGATGAAAATCTAGGTGGTCATATCAAGGCTTGGGATATTTCTGATTATAATAATATAAATCTTATTGATGAATATCAAACCCCCCAAGGTGAAGAGCATAGCGCTCATAATTTGTATATTAAACCAGGTACAAATAATCTCTATATATCTTATTACGCTGATGGAACTAGAATTGTAGATATTTCTAATCCTTATGAATTAGAAGAGATCGCTTATTATGATTTTAGTGATACTGAAGGTCTTTATGTAAGTAATTGGGGTGTATATCCTTATCTACCAAGCGGTAATATAATATCTAGCGATAGAGAGCTTGGTTTGTTTGTATTGTCTGTTGGAGGAGTTAGTATTATTCATGAAGATGTGCAAGATGTATCATTAGATGATAGTCCCTACGTTCCATTTATAGCATATGTTGATAGTTTTGATGGAAGCATTGAAGATGTAACATTGCATTATAGCTTGGATAACATTAATTGGGATGATGCACATATGAATATTGTTGATGATAATAGATATGAAGCAATTATGACATTTGATCAATCTAATGTGATTGTTTATTATTATATCACTGCAACAAATAGCATTGGTCAAAGCTCTAACTATCCTCAAATTGAAGAGAGTATATCTTTTATTTATGGAGATTTAATTGATATTGTATTCCAGGATTTTGAAGGGGAAAATAACTGGACTGTTGAATCTACAGCCACTGTAGGTGAGTGGGAGCAGGGAATTCCAATTGGGACATCACTTCAAGGTGGATTTGCTAATCTTGATTTTATTGTACAAACAAATGAAGATTACTCTGAAAATGGTGATAAATGTTTTGTTACTGGTAATTATGATGTTGATCAACCAGGTAATGGTGATATTGATGGTGGAGAAACTATTTTATACTCAGATATATATAATTTAGAGCAGTATCCTCATGTCCTTTTATCCTATTGGAGATGGTATACCAATGATCTTGGAAATAATCCTGGGAATGATATCTGGAACGTACAAGCGTCATCAGATGGAGGTGTAAATTGGGTTGATTTAGAGTATACGTCAATCTCTAGGAATCAATGGCATGAAAGACGTTTTGTTTTATCTAATTATATTGATTTGTCCGATGCAGTTCAATTTAGATATATAGCGTCAGATCTTTTAAATGATGGTGATGTTGGTTCTGGGGGTTCTTTAGTAGAAGCTGCATTAGATGATTTTAAACTAGAAATTATTAATATTGAAGCACAATTTGGAGATGTTAATTTTGATGGTAGTGTTAATGTTGTTGATGTCGTTATTGTTGTTAATATAATACTCGGAGAGTATACACCATCAGATGATCAGTTTGAAATTATAGATTTTAATAATGATCAGTTGATAACTGTTCAAGATATAGTAAATTTACTTAATATAATTATAGAGAATTAATATGAAATTAACATCTAATCAGAGAAAATCTTTAAGAGCACAAGCTCATCACATAAAGCCTCAAATTTTAATTGGTAAGAATGAAATTAATAAGGGCGTATTAAATTCAATTGATGAATCATTAAATTCTAATGAGCTTATTAAAATCAAATTCCACGAAGGAAAAATTACAGATGAAAGAAAATCATTGGTTGTGGATAATTTAAAATGTGAAATAGCTGGTTGTATAGGTAGAACGATGATACTCTTTAGGCAGAATAAAGATAAAGACAAACAAAAGATTAAATTTTAATGACAAATAAGAACAATCCAATTTTTTTTGATAAGGATATTTCTTTAAATATAATTAAAAATAAAAAAATAGGTATTATTGGTTATGGTAATCAAGGTCGGGCTCAAGCTTTAAATTTAAGAGATTCTGGCCTATCTATAAAAGTAGGTGTCCGAAGTATTGATTCAATAGAAAAAGATTTATTAATGGATGATATTGTATATGATTCTATTGAAAGCGTATCATCTTGGGCGAATATAATATGCGTATTAGTCTCAGATGCATCAATCCCTGTAGTATTTAATTCAAAAATCAAAGATAATTTAAAAGAAAATGATACAGTCCTTTTCTCTCATGGATATAATATAACATACAATTTAATTCAGCCTCCAAAAAATGTTGATGTTATAATGGTCGCACCAAGTGGTGGTGGGCAAATGGTAAGAGATGAGTATAAAAAAGGCAGGGGAGTTCCTGCATTGCTTGCTATTGAGCAAAACTTTTCTGGCAATGCATTAGATAATGCAAAAGCATATAGTAAGGCTATAGGATCTGCAAGGATATGTTCATTTTTATCAACATTTAAAGAAGAAACAGAAACGGATTTATTCGGAGAACAAGCACTATTAACTGGTGGTCTTCCTATGATGATAGAGAAATCACTTAAAGTATTACTTGAAGATGGTTATTCTCCGGTTGTTGCATGGTTTGTATGTTATTACGAGATTAAAATGATTGTTGATTTATTCCATGAAAAGGGTTTTGATTATCTATACAGTGCAATAAGTGATACTGCGCGTTATGGTGGGCTTAAATCTGGTAATTATCTAATTGATGACGAATATGAAAATAAATTAAAAAACGTTCTTAAAGACATAAAAAATGGTAAATTTGTAAAGGATCTAGAGGCTAATATTGAAACATTGAAGTATAAATCATCAATAGACAGTAAAAGCTCAGATGAGATATCAAAAATTATGAATGAATTATTTGAAAAAACAAAAAAAAGGTAAATAGGTTATGGTAAAATTATTATTAATTGGTGTTGGTTTATTTGTATTTAGTTGTGATAGTTCAAGTCCGACTGAAGTTACTACTCAAGAAGATGTTATTTGTGGATATGATGATTATGAATATCTTGCAGGATGTGATTATTCGCTATCTACTGCTGGATGTCCGGATGTTCAGGAAAACCAATATGCATTAGATATTGTTGCTAGAGAGTATTGTGAAGAAGCAGGATATAATACTGGACTTTTAACTGCAACATATGATATTATAACTAGTGGAACATATCAAAATGTTCTATCATTTAATACTCCGGTTCCTGGTGCAACTGCTAGTACCGTTTGGGGCTGTGAGAGTATAGGATATTTTAATGAAATTAATCCAGGTGAATATACTGCCACAGAGAACTATCCTATTATACATAACTTAGTTTGTGAATAGCTTATCTAAATTAAGGAAGGTATATATATGGTAAAAATATTATTAATTAGTATTGGTTTATTTGTATTTAGTTGTGATAGTTCAAGCCCAACTGAGGTTATTACTGAAGGACTTGTTGATAGTGTATGCGGATATGATGATTTTGAATATCTTTCAGGCTGTGGAGCTATAATTCAAGGTTGTGGCGCGTATGGAGTAGAGGGGTTAGCGGTAATTGCTGATGGATATTGTGTTATGGCTGGATATACTAATGCTGTTTCATATGATAGCATAACTGTTGGACCAGTTCAAAATGTACTAAACATTGGATGCAATTATTCAGAATCCAACCCCGAATTTTATTCTTGTGACAAAGTTGGGTATTGCAACGAAAATAATCCAGGAGCATGGGGTGTTTCAGATTCTTGGCCTGTTATATCTAACTTAATTTGTGAATAGTTTTATTTAAAATAAAGCTACTAAGAATTCCTGGAAATATAGGATCAATATTATACGGGTACTCTAAATAAATCCATACAGATGCTATAGCTGCGGGCATTATTAATGTCATCGTGGGATAATTAATCTTATAATTAGTATTAAAAATAATCTTTATTAAAGGTATTAATAGTGATGATGCTCCAATAGAGCCAAAAACATACCATATATCAATAACTTTATTAAATGATATACATATAACTACAGCTATTATTGATGTGATCAATAGTCCTATTCTCGTATTAAACTTCATTGATTTCTTATTTTTAATTTCATTTCCAATGGTGATAGCTGATGTAAATGTAAAGCTATCAATGGTTGACATAACAATTGAAAGTAGTGAAATAATAAAAAATACCTGTAAATAAGGAGATAAAACCATATCAGATAGAATTAGGTATGGGGAAGATGTAATATCGCTTGATTTTATAATAGCAGATGCATATAAACCCGTAGATATAGTTAAAAAATCAAATATTATCCAAAATACTATTGAAAATAGAATACCTTTTGATAATATTTTTTGATTTTTAGCAGAGTAAACTCTATGGAAAATATTTGGATCGATAAAAGTTATCATGGATATAAATAACCATGATATAAGATAACCTATTGGGAGTTTATTGGAAAATTCTAAATGTCCATCTGGTGCATTATTCAATAAAAATGATATTCCTCCAAAATCGATATAGAGTTTTATTAGTATAATGATAAAACCTGTATACATCAGAATAAATTGAATTTTATCTGTTCTTATAATTGACTTAAATCCGCCAAGCATTATATAAGAAACAGAAAAGAAAAGTCCAATGAAGATTGAATAAATATAATTAATATCATATACATGGTTAAAGATAGTAGCAAATATCATTAAGTAAGGTGCTGGAGAAGATAATAGTAAAATTATTATCGAAGATACTAATCCAGGTATATATCCAAAATTTCTATGAAAATATCCTGGTATTGTATTGATATTATTTTTATGAATTTTTGGTGCAATAAATACTAATAATAGTATCGCTGCTATGTAGTAAAAAAATCCAAAAATTATCCATGTAACAATACCATTTTCAAACGTAAATCTTCCAACTTCAAGAATGCCACCATACCAGGTGGTTACAAAGGTTGCAACAAATGCAGGAAGAGTAAGTTTTCTTGATGAGAATATAAAATCTTCATCACTATTGTAATTATTTTTTATTAATCCAAATAGGAGAATTATAAATAGATATATTATAATCATTTTAATAAAAATTCTATAGTAAGGCCAATTGTTCTGCGAGGGCCAAAAGATTTATAATTTTTTTTATCTTCAGTAAATCCATCAGTGGTCTCAGGTTCAAGAACAAAACTAAATCCTCTAGTAGCATAAGAGGTATCTAATAAATTTTTAATCCAAAATGAAAATGAATATATTTTATTTTCATAAGCTAAACTTGAATTAAATAATGTTCTATTTTTTGATTTATGAGAATTTTGTTCATCAAAATAAAAACTACTTAAGTAATTTGCGTCAATATTAAAATTTAATTTATCTGAAATAATAAATTTATTGCCTATTGTTATACTTGTCTCTGGGGAATGTGCACCTGCTCTATTGCCAAATTGAGTTTCATTTCCATCACCTGATTCATCGAAATAGAAAACTCCTAAATTGCTTTTTAGTAAGCTTAAACTGATAAATGTTTCATTAGATTTATTTTTAACATTAAGGTTAGCATCAATACCATAATTATAAGATTCTGAGCCATTGAAAGTTGCGTAATCAAAATAAGTTGGTTTTGATATATCCCTTTGAATAAATAATCTTAGTTGGGGATTATTTCTATTCATGTAGAACAGTGAACTTCTAAAAGATATTCTATCATCTTTATATAAATAACCAATTTCTGTGTTTAAACAATCTTCAGTTTTGTAGTATCTTTCATTTGAAAAATTAGGGGACTGATTGATACCAGCAGTTTTAAACCCTTTTGAAATACTAAATGTTAGCATATTATTTTTTGATAATTTATTAGTTATTAAAAAATCCCAACCAATATTACTATCATCAATTGATAGGACATCATTACCAGAGTTTCCATAATAGCTTGCTAAATAATATAGATCATTTGTTGTATTATATTTATCTAACCTTAGAGATAAATCAATTGATATGCTATTATTTAAGTCTTTCATATACTTAGCATAAACTGCGCTATTATCAATATTGAATCTGGATGTCATATAATCATAGTCTCCATTAAAAAAATATCCACTTCGATCGTCATATTCTTTCAAGTTTGAATAAAATAATCCAAATACAATATTATCGAATGAAAATCTTAATTCTTGAGTTCTATTTTTTCTTTTTCTGTTTGTAATATCAGGAAAATCCCAGGTATAATAATATGTCGCTGGGTCCCAATTGTATGGTTCTGATTCCCACATTTCATTATTGCCCCAATCGCCATCGTAAGTATAGTTTAGCTCATTATCTGAATATGTAGTGATAGAAGTAAGTGTAAACTTCTTAAAGTTATACAGTGACTTTAGAGATGTAGCGTTAGTCTTTTGATTGTCTTCGCCGATAAAATCTGACATAGTATTATAACCGTTATTATCTATCGTCCACGCATCATATAAATTATTAAAGTTTATATTGTAATATGTTAATAAGAAAGATGAATTAATATTTGGCGTAAATAATAATTTTATTTTTGAAAGTTGTTCGTTTTGTCTGTTTGAATCTTCATCTGGTCTAAAATCATTTTTAATATAACCATCAGATTGATTCCTAATAAAATTAAAATATGTTCGCAATTTGCTGTTAATAGGATAATTAATACTTGCATTCACTTTCTTTCCATCAAAAGATGATAATGAATAATTGATTTTAAATGATTCTTCAAGATGCGGATTATTTGTCAATAAATTTATAACTCCAGCCATTGCATTTGTACCAAATGAAGTCGATTGAGGTCCTTTGAAAATTTCAATTTGTCTTATATCATCTAGAATTGAAATTCCTCCAATTCCAGTAAAATTTATATCATCTAAGAATAAACCAACGTAAAAATGGGGGAGTCCTTCTCCAGAAAATTGGCTAAGCTCACCAAGTCCTCTTATTTGGAAATACCTTGGTCTAGAAGTACCTCCAGCATAATTTAATTCTGGAGTAGATTCAATCACATCCTGTAAATGATACTTACCACTATATTTGATTTTGTCTTGAGATAATATTTTTATTCTATTATCCGTTGATGTTGAATTCAGACCACCAACAATTTTTACATCATCAAAGTTAATATCTTCATCTATTAAAATAATAGTATTGCCTACATCAATCAATGATACTGTAATATCTTTGTATCCAATGTAAGAAATTCTAAGTTTTTCAGAATCATTACATTTTATTGTAAAATCACCATTTGAATTTGAAGTAGCATATGAATTTCCACAGACTATATCAGCTTTTTCTAAAGGTGTTTTTTTGTTATTTAACAATTGAGAATTAATTATAATTTCATTTGAAAAAATAGTAGAGATTAATAAAAAGATAAAAAGTTTCATAAGATTTCCTCCGCTAGTATTATCTAGATCAGGTTTAAGGGTATATTCTCAGCATTTTATAGCACCCCAGTTATATTTTAAATTACAAATATTTGTAATTATAACACTATATTAAATGTATGGATTTTATTAAATATGAGAAAAAATATTGGGATGAAGGTTTTAAAAATATTGTTGGGATTGATGAAGCAGGAAGAGGACCATTAGCAGGACCTGTGGTTGCTGCATCTGTTGTTCTAAAACCTTATGAAATTATTGAAGGTATTAAAGATTCAAAAAAACTTACTCCAAAAAAAAGAGATAAATTATATTCTGAGATATATGATAAAGCTATATCTGTTGGTGTAGGTATTGTCAATGAAGATGTTATTGATGATATAAATATTCTAAAAGCTACATTTCTAGGTATGAAAAAATCTCTTGGTAATTTAGATATAAAACCTGATAAAGTTTTGATCGATGGTCCATATTCAAATATTACTATATATCCCACAGACTATATTGTAAATGGAGATAATATATCTCAGACGATAGCTGCTGCATCAATAATAGCTAAGGTAACTAGAGATAATATTATGAAGAATTATGATAAAATATTTCCTGAATATAAATTTATTAATCATAAGGGGTATGGCACAAAACATCATATTGAACAATTAGAGATAAATAAATCAACTCCTATTCATAGAAGATCTTTTAAAATTGTAAAAAATAATATGCCTAATTATGAATTTTATTTAAATAAAGAAAATGGTTTTAAGGATTTAGCCCACCAATTAGTTGGTGTTAAATATATAAAAAATAATTTTATGATTAAGGACCAAAATATAGAATTTAATAATGTGATTACTAATTATTGTCTTATTGATAAAAAGAATAATTGTAAGTTTGTTAAAGTCCTTGATAATGAATCAAAAAATTTAAAGAAAATAGATATTGATAATTCTTTGAAATCTTATATTAGTGAAAATAATATAAAAAATAATTACACAATCGATGTAATTTCTGTAAAGTTTATTAAAGGAAAAAAACCCATTATAAAAGTGATTTAATGAAAATTATATTTAAAATAATTTTAATTACCCAATTTATTTATCCATTTATTTCATCAGATGTTTCAGGTCGTAATGGTTTAGTTGTATCATCAAAAATTCAAGCAAGTGAAATTGGTGTTGATATCATGAAGAATGGCGGAAATGCTATTGATGCAGCAATTGGTGTTTGTTTTGCTTTATCTGTTACTCATCCTAGTGCTGGGAATTTAGGTGGTGGAGGTTTTATGGTGATAAATTTTGCTGATGGCTCATCTACTGCAATTGATTTTAGAGAGACTGCTCCGTACCTAAGCAATGAAAAAATGTTTTTAGATGAAAATGGAGAAGTTATTCAAGGATTAAGCACCTCTAGTAGTTTGTCTGTAGGAGTTCCAGGTACTGTTGCTGGAATGGGATATGTACATGATAAATATGGAACTTTACCATGGGAAGATTTATTATACCCATCTTTTTTATTAGCTAAATATGGTTTCAAATTAGATCAACATAATTCTTACTTATTTAATAATTTGTCATTAATTAATAAATTAAGTATGGATAAAGAATCTCATAGAATATTTGTTGAAAATAAAAATTATACGCTTAATGAATTAATGGTTCAGGAAGATTTAGCTCAAACATTATTGAGAATAACTAAGTACGGATATAAAGAATTTTATTTAGGTCAAACTGCTGATAATATAATTTCTTGTATGAATAGAACTAATGGTATCATATCCAAACAAGATCTATCTAATTATAGTGTAAAAGAGTTAGAACCAATAAAATTTAAATACAGAGATTTCAATGTTATCTCAATGCCTCCTTCATCATCTGGAGGTATAACACTAGCAATTATTCTTAATCAATTAGAGAATTTGGATTTTTCGAATATTATGTTTCAAGATTACAAGCATGTACATTATATGTCAGAAATATCTAAAAGAGCATATGTTGATAGATATAAGTATTTAGGTGATATGGATTATGTTGATATACCGATTGATTATTTGGTTAGTCAAGATTATGCAGATTCAATATTTCAAACTATTAATGATACATTATCTGTAACAAGTACTGAATTACATGAGTCTATAAAAATAACAACAAATGAAAGCGATGAGACAACACATTATTCAATAGTCGATAAATTTGGGAATTGTGTTAGTGTAACAACAACTCTAAATGGTTGGTTTGGAAGTGGTATTACTGTTGATAACTCAGGGTTTTTATTAAACAATGAAATGGATGATTTTTCGATTAAACCAGGTCATCCAAACATGTATGGCATAATAGGAAGTGAAAAAAATTCAATAAAACCTAAAAAAAGGATGTTGAGTTCTATGACACCAACAATAGTAACAACGGATGATAATTTACCATTTTTAATTACAGGTTCACCAGGAGGTTCTACAATAATTACTACAGTTTCTCAGGTTATATCTAATGTTATTGATTTTAACATGGAAATAAAGGATGCAGTTGAATCAAAAAGATTTCATCAACAATGGTTCCCAGATTTAATCCAAATCGAAAAGAACTCATTAAATACAGAAGTTATTAATAAATTAATAGATGCTAAACATAATCTTATTTATAGATCAGATACAGGTTTAGGAGAAGCTAATTCAATTATGATTATTGATGGCGTTTATTATGGTGCTTCAGATAGTAGAAGAGGTGCAAAGGCAATAGCATATTAAATTATGAAAATTTCAAAAGAAAAGATAAAAGAGTTTAAGGGTTTAATAACATTAATTATTGTAGCATTTACTATTAAAACATGT
>Ga0066371_10000330_pt1 | contig 10752 bp, 11 predicted proteins | sample Knorr_S15_td_DCM_FD_71214 | JGI IMG/M metagenome (GOLD analysis project Ga0066371, IMG submission 71214) | Marine microbial communities from Southern Atlantic Ocean transect - Knorr_S15_td_DCM_ad_63m_LV_B | ecosystem: Environmental > Aquatic > Marine > Oceanic | place: Southern Atlantic ocean... | reverse complement strand
AGGGCGGAAGCTACGTCGCGGGCCTGAAGCTCATGCTCCTGATGGTGGCGATGACCTTCGCGCCGGCCATCGTGCTCTCGATGACCTCATTTACACGCATCATTGTCGTCCTGGCGCTCTTGCGCCAAGCAGTCGGCGTCGTGCAGCTCCCCCCCTCCCGAGTCCTCGTTGGGCTCGCGATTTTCCTGACGCTCTTCACGATGGCTCCGGTCATGAAGCAAATCGATAAGGTCGCTGTCCAACCCTACCAAGCAGGCCAAATCGACGAAAAGGAGGCCCTTGAGGCTGCGTTGGGTCCAGCGCGCAAGTTCATGCTGCGTCACACACGAGAGAGCGACCTCTCCATGTTCTTGACCATGATGAAGGCAGAACGCCCTCGTAACGCCTCTGAGGTGCCTACGATTGCGGTGATTCCGGCATTCATGTTGAGCGAGCTCAAGACAGCTTTCCAGGCTGGCGCGCTCCTCTTTATTCCCTTCCTTGTTATCGACATCGTGGTCGCTTCGGTCTTGATGTCGATGGGCATGATGATGCTGCCTCCAGCGACCATCTCATTGCCTCTGAAGCTCATCGTCTTCGTACTCGTCGACGGTTGGGCGCTCGTTATCACTTCTCTTGCTGCCAGCTTTGTGGGGTAAACGATGGATCCGAACCAAATCGGTGATTTGCTCCAATTGGCAATCACGACGACCTTCTACATCACCGCCCCGATGCTCCTCGTTGGACTCGCTATCGGTGTCCTCATCTCCATCGTCCAGGCCGCGACCCAGGTGCAGGAAGTCACGCTCGTCTTCATCCCTAAGATGCTGGCTGTTGGCTTTGTGATGTGGATGCTGGGACCATGGATGTTCGAGGAACTCAATGTCCTGATGGGAGAGGTCAGCGCACATGTCCAACACGTCGTCGTGGGAGGGAGATAAGCGATGGCATCCACTCTCCCAGCCTCCGGCAAGCCAGCAGGAATGCTGAACGAAATCAACCGGAAAGACCTAATCATGCCCTTCGTGTTGGTGGGCATCCTCGGGCTGATGATCGTTCCGCTGCCGACCCTCGCGGTCGACCTGCTCTTGACGATCAACATCACCATGTCGCTGCTCTTGCTTCTGACAGGTGTCAACGTCAGCCGTCCCTTGGACATCTCGGTCTTCCCTTCACTCCTCCTTGTTACAACCCTCTTCCGCCTCGCGCTAAACGTCTCAACTACGCGCCTGATTCTGCTCAATGGGCAGCAAGGAACCTCAGCTGCAGGCGATATCGTTGAGGTCTTTGGCGACTTTGTGGTCGGCGGTAGCTATGTCGTCGGTATTGTTGTCTTCTTAGTCCTTACCCTCATCAACTTCATCGTCATCACACGCGGTTCGGGCCGTATCGCTGAGGTCTCGGCTCGCTTCACCTTGGACGCTCTGCCAGGTAAACAAATGAGCATCGACAGCGACCTCGCTGCTGGGCTCATCGATCAGGAAGAGGCGCGATCGCGACGTAGTGAGGTCGCACGTGAGACCGACTTTCACGGCGCCATGGATGGTGCATCGAAGTTTGTCCGTGGTGACGCAATCGCAGGACTCGTCATCACCGCCATCAACATCATTGGTGGCCTGATCATCGGTGTGGCGCAGCAAGACATGAGTGTCGGCGAGGCTGCCGAAACCTATACAGTGCTCACCATTGGTGACGGACTTGTCAGCCAAATTCCAGCGCTGCTCATCTCAACTGCCTCCGGTATCATCGTCACACGAACTGCAGATGCAGGTGACCTCGGCTCCCAGGTCGTCAAACAGGTCTTCATGGACCCGAAGGTTTTGATTGCTTCTGCCTTTATCTTGGTCGCGCTTTCAGCCGTGCCGGGCATGCCCTTCTTCATGTTTATCATGCTGGCCGCTGGGCTAGTCTGGCTCGCACGTACCTCGAAAGAGCGCGGTGAAGAACTTGAGAAAGACGCCGAAGAGCCTGTTGGGCCCAAAGGCGGACCAGAAGGTGGACCAGACGACGGCGAGAGCATTGAGTCAGTCCTCCCTGTCGAGACCCTTGAGTTGGAGGTCGGTTACGGGCTCCTGCCTCTTGTCGACGCTCGTGAAGGTGGAGAAGTCGTCGGGCGCATCGAGCGACTCCGCAAAAACTTTGCGCGCGAGATGGGTATCATCCTTCCGCCAGTCCACATCAAAGACAACCTTGAACTGGCCCCAAGCGAATATCGCTTACTCATCCATGGTGTGGAAGCCGCCAAAGGCAGCGTCATGCCAGACCGACTCCTCGCGATGGATCCAGGAGACGTCAGAGAGCCAGTGCCTGGTATCGAGACCGTTGAACCGGCCTTTGGATTACCCGCGCTCTGGGTCCGCACGGCTGACAAAGCACGCGCAGAACTCTCCGGCTACACCGTGGTCGAGCCAGCGGCGGTCGTCATCACTCACCTCAGTGAGATCCTCCAGCGCGACTGTGAGCAGCTCATCGGGCGTGAGGAACTGCAACAGCTCCTCGATGTGGTCGCTCGACGCCGTCCGAGGGTCGTAGACGAACTGATCCCGAATGTCCTGAGCCACGCACATGTTCTCGCTGTCATGCGTGCACTTCTAGCTGAGCGCGTCAGTGTTCGAGACATGCCCGGCATCCTCGAGGCCCTTGCGGACGCAAGCCGCTACGGCACGGCGGTCCCCTTCCTTGTTGACCAGGTTCGAGAGCGCATGGGCGGCGCAGTCGTCCAAGCCTTGACGGGGCCAGACAGCCAGCTCCACGTAGCCATGCTGGACGCAGCGACAGAAGATGAGCTTCGCCCCTTCGTTGTCCGCAATGAGGCAGAGGTTAACCTCGCTCCTGACCTCTCAACAGCACAGAGCCTACTTGCTCAGCTCCAGAGCGCTGTGAGCCGTCTCCATGACCTCGGCTACCCTGCCGTCATCATCGCGCCGACGGACCTTCGCTACCCGCTCTGGCGTTTCGCCACGCGCTTCATCAACCAAGTCCACGTGCTTGGTCAGAATGAGCTCCCACCACGCGTCAAAGTCGCAACCGAATTCACAGTGTCCACCGCACGCAGAGCCACACGCCGTGGTCCTGCGACGATGGCCCCAGGCACCCGCCGCGGCGGGAACTAGGGCAGGAGGCGCAGCTAAATGATCATAAGAACCTACGAAGCAGATACACTACGAGGCGCAATGCGCCTCGTGCAGGAAGCCTTGGGTGATGACGCTATCATCCTGCGCACCCGTCGCATTGATGGTCCGAGACCTGATGCCGATGCGCGCTGGGAGGTGACGGTTCGAGCACTCTCAGTGAAAGACTTCGATCTCAACGAAGAGGGCTCGCTTGAGGGAGATACGCTGCAGGAGCTGCCTGCTCTCCCCCTTGATGAAAAGGAGGGGAGCATCATGACGATGCCGAAAGCTCGCCTCCGGGATGTCTCGCATCGCCCCTCAGAGACTGAGAGACTCAGGCGTGATCTCGAGCGCCTCAGCGAAGGCGCTTCCAACTGGAGCGGACTTGAGCACCGCCTGGATAAAGCGCTTGAGACGCTCCACTCTGAGGTTGTTCAACTGGGCCGCTATCTGCAAAGCGCGACAGGTGACGGACGAAACCGTGATCCATTGATGCGAGGACTGGTCACCTCTGGCGTAGAGCCAAGCATCGCATCGGCGATCGTCGAACGTGCGAGAGCGCGTGTCGCACCAGACAAGGGCCTTGCGGTCGCGAAAGCCCCTGATTTACTCAGTGAACTTATCCACGCACTGCCTACATCGCCCCCTCTTTGGGCGCCAAGCATGCCTGGACGACATGGCAGCGCCCCGACTGCACTGCACGCTTTAATCGGTCCCACGGGGGCCGGAAAAACAAGAACGCTTGTGAAACTAGCCACATCTGCAGCGTTCGGTCACGATAGGCGTGTGGCAATCGTCACAATCGACGTTCACCGCATAGGTGGCGTCGAAACCCTACGCGCCTTCTCTGGAATCCTCGGTATCCCCATGCGAAAAGCATCCAATCGACGAGAGCTCATAGGCACTCTGCGCGATTTGGGACAATGCGATGTCGTCCTCATCGACACGCCGGGCTGCAGCCACTGGGATGACAGCACATTGGCGCGAACGGCCGACACGCTGAACGTGCCGGGCATCGAGCGACATCTTGTGCTGCCTGCTACGATGCGAGCTGAAGAGGTCGCGCTTGTCTCGCGACGCTTCGGTGCCGTGGGCCTCACCTCGATCTTGGTCACCAAGCTCGATGAAGCGCGAGGACCTGGCGCGCTCCTATCAGCGACCTGGGGAAGCGGTGTAAAACTCTCACACATCTGCGACAGCCAAGAGGTGCCTGATGGTTGCCATGCGGCTGAAGCAAAACAATGGGTCACACAAATAATGACAGACGCGGCCTAACTAGGCCGCTGCTATCACCACGATTTAAGAGCCCACATTGGGGCTCACTAAGAGGATGTTCATGAGCGAGACACCGACAACTTCGAGGCGACCCCTAAGGGTGATCGCGGTCACGTCGGGAAAAGGCGGGGTCGGCAAGACCAACCTTACCGTCAACCTCGGGATCCAATTCGCAAATCAGGGCCGAAAGGTTCTGATCATCGACGGGGACATCGGGCTCGCGAACGTCGATATCCTCTTAGACGAAACGCCTTCACACACCCTACAGGACGTCTTGAGTGGAGAGTACTCCGTAGAGGATGTTCTGGTGCGCTCAAGCCTCGGCGTGGCGTGCTTGCCAGGTACATCCGGAGTCTCGGAGCTCTCCCAACTTAGTCAGGAGGCCCGACGTCATTTGCTGGATGCCATGGGGGACCTAGACGACTTCGACACCGTCTTGGTCGACACGCCGGCAGGCATCGGCTCGAACGCACAGTTCTTCGCGGGCGCAGCGCAAGAGGTCTTCGTCGTCGCAACGCCCGAACCAACCGCCCTCGCGGACGCCTACGCCATGATCAAAGTGCTCTCCCGGCGCCAAGGGATCGACAGAATTGGACTCGTCCTTAACCAAACACGCCCCGAGGAAGCCTTCCCGATCTTCGAACGCATGAGCATCCTCACCACGCGCTTTCTATCGGTCGTGCTCGAGCTCGTCGGATCCGTACCACCCGATCCGCACGTCCCTGAGTCAGTCAAACTTCAACAACCTGTCCTCGTCGCCTACCCAACATCACCCGCTGCGCAGGCGATAAAAAGCCTCGCAGATGACATCCTAATGCGCACACCACCTGCCAATCCTTCAGGTCGACTTCAGTTCTTCTGGAGACGTCTTCTTGACGAATCTGGACCGGAAGGGGTTGCACAGGTCTCAAGTCAGGTATGATATGCCAACGATGACTACGAAAAGAGACCAAGTTCGGAAAAAGCTCAAGAGCGCCTACGCACGTGGTGAGAAGGCCAAGAGCAAGCCGAGACAAGATCGCGCGAGCCAGAAAGAGCTGGAAAAGGTAATCCTTGAACACTCCGAGCTCGTAAACCGGATTGCCCGGCGGTGCGCGCGCAGCCTTGGAGGCGCCATCGATGTCGACGACCTAACCTCGGTCGGCATCATGGGGCTTATTCAGGCGCACGATAAATACGAGCCCATGGAGGGGAAATCATTCCGCTCCTACGCAGAGTTCCGAATCCGCGGTGCAATCCTCGATGAGATGCGACGCATCGACCCTATGTCTCAGCCAATGAGGCGAAAGGTCCGCAAGTTCGAGAATTCTGTAAATATGCTGGCTCACACGCTAGGCCGCCTACCAAACGAAGACGAGCTCGCCGAGCACCTTGGGGTGCCGCTCGAAGAGGTCCACGACATGCGTCGAGACCTTCAACAGGTGCGCTTTGTCCACTCTGACGACCGGGACTTGGATTCACTACACGAGCGCATCGTGAAGTCCAAGATGGACCGGCAATCACTCAGGGTCGTCTTAGTTAACGCCCTCGAGCTGCTCGATGAGCGTGACCGACAAATCATCGCGCTTTACTACTTCCACGACCTGAGACTCCGTGAGATTGGCGAAGTGCTCGAGCTCACAGAAGCCAGAGTATGCCAACTGCACAAGAGGGCCGTGGACCGCCTCCGAGAGATTCTCGACGAGGCCGAGTCAAGTGCATAGCCATGCACTTACGCTCCCGACACGCCGACTCTAAGTCGGCCACAAAGTCCGGGTTGCGCCTCACGCTCGTCCTCACCCTCTCAGCCGCCCTCTTCTTTACCGACATGGCTTCATCACGTTCGGTTGGGAGTGCCCACAAGGGTCACTTGGTCAATGGGTTCGAACTCCCAATCGAAGGCCAACACCACGCCTTCTTCGACCCCGTTGAGTCTCGTAAATCAAACTATGCGACGCTGGAACTCGCGGCGCTTATCGGTCGAGCGGCGCGCGTCGTAGCAAGCGCTTTACCTGGCGGAAAACCGCTCATGCTGGGGGACTGTAGCGTCAGCGGAGGTGGCAAAATAAAGCGCCACGTGTCCCATCGCTCAGGTCGAGACGTCGACATGCTCTTCTTTCGAACAGATCGAGGTGGCCGCCCTACCCTCGCCAATGACTTCTTGCGTTTCGATGGCAGGGGGCAATGCAGAAAGAGAGGCTCATGCGAAGAGCGCCTGGACGTCCCAAGGACCTGGTGGCTTCTGCGTACGCTGATCGCGAGTCAAGAACCAGCAGTGCAGTACATCTTTATCTCACGACCCATTCGGCGCCTCTTGCTCGCTTACGCCCAATCAAGAGGCGAGCACCCAGAGCTACTTAGACGGGCGAAGAGAGTCATGCGGCAGCCACGCAGCGCCGCGCCGCACGACGACCATATCCATCTCAGAACCTACTGCTCCCCAGAAGATCTGAAAGCTGGCTGTGTCGACCACGGACCGCGTTGGCCATGGATCTCAGAAGAGGGACTCGCAGAGCCGATCGCTCCCTAGAGCAAGCGACTCAAGAATCCCGCCCATGCCGTGAAGAAGTTTGGTCATCACTGGCCTTCTGCTCTCGCCCCAGAGCTTCCTTTAGATCAACATCACGGCAGTGCTCATAGAGCTTCTGCTTGTAATGACGCTCGGCGATGCTCTCGCGGTGCGTTCCTTCGCTCTCGTCCAAGGCCCGCTGACGTTCTTCGAGCTCCGCCTCAACTTCTTCACGCTGACGTCTGTGTACTGCGCGACCCATCTCTAAAAGCTGCAAGGCTGCGCCACTGAGGCCCTCTTCACCCTCGCGCAGATCGCGCTCCAACTTCAGCTGCTTTGTGGTGATAGCCTCCAGATCCTCCTGAGTGTCCTGAAGGTCTCTCGCCCTCTGAGCGACATCTAAACGCGCGCGCCGCTCGTTGATGTCAGCCAGCTTCTGAAGCTTCTGTGGAATCTTGCGCTTCGACATGCTCCCACTCTAGCGGGAGTGCTCTCTATCGGCCAGTGACAGACAGGGCAAGAGCATGTCACTGGGCAAATCCTTCCGGCAACACCTGCCCAGGCGAGGGGCGCGAGCAAGTAATTACAGCAACTTAGAGCGCGCGAATTTTCGGCACGGACTTTGCTCAAGAGAAGGGCACGGAGGAACTCCACCATGTACCAGACAACACGACTCATCTTCTCGGCGCTGATAGCGAGCCAGATTATGGCTTGCTCGGTGACCCACATTGGCGAGTACGTGCCCAAGAGACGCGCCTACACGAGCCCAGTAAACCTGGACGCTCAAAACACGGCGACTGCGAATGGCTCACTCTTCAATACCTCACACGCTGGAACCTACCTCTTCAGCGATCATCGCGCGATGCGTGTAGGCGATATCGTGACGGTACGCATTGACGAGCGTGCCAACGCAAAACGCGGAGCAACCACTGACCTAGGGCGAGACTCCAACACATCCATGGATTTTGATGTCCTCTTCGGCTTAATCAAGGCTGCTCAGTCGGCGACGGGCGGCAGCATGCTCGATGCGAATATGGGCACCGACTTCAAAGGCAGTGGACAGACCACGCGCAGTGACCGACTTGAGGCAACCGTACCAGCTGTCGTCATGCAGGTGCTCCCGAACGGTAACCTCTTCATCGAAGGTCACCGCGTAGTGCTCGTTAATCATGAAGAGCATCACTTTTACCTGAGCGGTGTTGTACGCCCTGTAGACATTGAGACGGACAACAGCGTGGCTTCGGCGCTCATCGCCGACGCCGAGATCGAGTTCACCGGACGTGGCGCCATCAGCGAGAAACAAGAAGCGCCTTGGCTCCAGCGCGGGCTCGACTTCATCCGCCCCTTCTAGAGCGATACCAGACACGGTCCTGACGAGTACACGGCTCCCAGGACCCCCGACCCCGTACGGTAAAAGGTAGCCCTACCCACGTACCGGGGTCGGTTTTTTCCCTACCCCTGCCCTACCCGGCTTTTGCGCCCAAAGCGCGTTATCATTCACGAGCATCCATGAACTCATCGCCACAAGCCCAACGGGCCACTGGGACCTTGGCACGCATCGCTCTCATCAACGAGCGTCGTGCGCTCTCTGAGGTTCAACGCATGCAGCGCGTGCTCGATGAACAGTCAGCGCTGCGAGACGAGCTCAAAGAGGCTCAGCGAAGGGATGAAGAGGACATGCTCCAGAAAGGTGAAGCGATCAGCGCAGGACTTCTGCAAATGCTTGGTAGTTCGCGTCGCGCACACACGATGAAGCTACAAGCACTCGACAACGCTATGGGTGAGACAGCTATCGCGCTCGGTCACCGACGAAACGCACACGATATCGCAAGAATGCGACAACGCTCCGCCTCAAAGGTCGCCGAGCGCGTTCAGAAAGGAAGGCTGCAAGACCTGCAGCACGCACAGCAAAAAGCTGAAGACGATCTGACGACGACGCGCTACGGGCACCGCAGCTCCCAACTCGCCACCCACTAGGCACGGACTAGGCAGAGGGCACGAAGGCACTGGGCAAAACACCCGGCAAGCCCTGCCCACTATTGGGACACTCTCCATATAAGTGCCTGAATTCAATGGCCACAGACTTTTGGCACGGCATTTGCTTTCTACTGGGCCGGAACCAGAAGCGAACCATCGTTTCTTCAAAGTACCCAGGAAACACAATGGCCAACGGCATTTACGTAGCGACATCGGGCACAGTAGCCCGACTCCAGGAGATGGAGATCCTGTCGCAAAACCTTGCGAACGCAAAGGTTGCCGGCTTCAAGCGCGACCAAGTGTCTTTCGAACAGGTCATGAACGAGCAACGCGGCCAGCGCCCCGAGGACCAGGACAAGTCCTTCGTTCAAACGAGCGAACCGACGACCAGGCTCGAAGAAGGGCATCTGCGTGCAACAGATAACCCAATGGACATCGCCATCAGTGGCGATGGCTTCCTTAGGGTTCAGACCTCGCGCGGAGAACGTCTGACGCGCAACGGCAGGCTTATGGTCGGGAAAGACGGTGTCCTGCGAACGATCACGGGCCTCAAGGTCTTGGACAAGGAAGGCAGCGAAATCAACCTTCCCCCAAACAAAGTGCCCAACATCAATGAGAGCGGCTCGATAAAGGCTGGCAAAGAAAGGGTCGGAGAGCTTGGCCTTGTGGGTGTGGACCTAAACGGCACGCTCAAGAAAGACGAAGCCGGCCTCTTCATCCCGCCGGATGAGATTCGAGAGCCTGAAAACGCAACTGTCCTTCAAGGCTTCTTGGAGGGCGGCAATGTGAGTGCCGTCAAAATGATGACGGAGCTCATCGAAGTTCAGAGGAACTTCGAGACCCTTCACCAGGTGATTCGCACCTACAAAGAGATGGACACCACCGCGGTGAACTTACCCCGCTAACACGGGTAAATGAGGAGATGATCCGATGATCAGAAGTCTCAATACAGCAGCCTCCGGCATGGAGGCCCAAGAGTTCGAAATCGACGTGATCGCCAATAATTTGGCGAACGTCAATACAACCGGATTCAAGCGCTCACGTGCCGAGTTCCAAGATCTCTTCTATCAAGAGATACGGGCGGCTCGCGGCAGCGCAGACGGTAAAGAGCAGGGCTCCCCAGCCCCGCTTGAGGTTGGCCAAGGCACACGTGCCATCGCCACTCAGAAGAACTTCTCGAACGGTGCGCTCGTGTCGACAGGCAATCAGCTCGACATCGCCATCGAGGGACAGGGCTTCATCCGTGTGAACCAACCGGATGGCACTCAGGCCTATACACGTAGCGGCATGCTGAAGATCGACGCAGATGGTCGACTGACGACAGCAGAAGGCAAAACAGTGGATCCGCCCATCGAGATCCCGGCTGAAGCGACCAACGTCATCTTCGAGCCGGACGGCACTGTTAAAATCGGCCTCTCGGGAGAAGCGACACCCGTGGAAGTGGGCAAGCTTGAACTCGCACAGTTCGTGAACCCAGGTGGACTCAAGAGTCTCGGTCACAACCTCTTTATGGAGACGGAAGCCTCTGGTGAGCCCATCAATGGCACGCCTTCCGAAGACGGCATGGGCTCCATTCAGCAAGGCATGATCGAGTCGTCCAATGTGGAGGTCATCGAAGAGATGATCTCACTCATCGCCGCTCAGCGCGCCTACGAAATCAATTCCCGTGTCATCCGGGCGTCCGACGAGATGCTCCGCGAGACCGCTTCCATCAGGTAAGTCAATGAACTGGACCTCACTCCCATTAAGTCTGGCCCTAGTGCTCTGTGCTCTGCCGCAGGCGCATGCTGGCTCCGAGTTAACACTCGAGCTTGGGCAACGCTTGGAACAAGCAGTCCGCCATCGTGCCCAGCTCAACAGCCAAGCAAGCGTCGTCGTCGACCAGGTGCGCGTCTCAAACAAGAACTTGGCCTCCGTAGC
>Ga0066371_10000324_pt1 | contig 10853 bp, 11 predicted proteins | sample Knorr_S15_td_DCM_FD_71214 | JGI IMG/M metagenome (GOLD analysis project Ga0066371, IMG submission 71214) | Marine microbial communities from Southern Atlantic Ocean transect - Knorr_S15_td_DCM_ad_63m_LV_B | ecosystem: Environmental > Aquatic > Marine > Oceanic | place: Southern Atlantic ocean... | reverse complement strand
GATTGTCTTACTCCGTCTATACGAGCCGCTTGAGCTAGATTTTCGGGTTTTATTGTGCAGAGTTTTTCTATTGATTCGCTGCTCATGTTTTTAACCCTTGTGTAATCAAAAGACGGGTCTATTTTTAGGTTTTCAAGTTTTTTTATTGAAGCAATTTTCTTCGACTGAATTCCAATGTATCCCTCATACATAGATTCGCTTTCTATGGCAAACAAAACTTTTTTTGAGAAGTTTTTAGAAAACTCTTTGTTATTAATTGGGTTTAGGTTTTTGTCTGGCCTTTTAATTAGGTCCCACTTAGATGTTTTTTTGTTAGAGACTGTTATATACTCATTTTTTAATTTGCTCTTACACTCATTGAATTCTGATAAATAGTTTTTAAAAATTTTTTCATGTGATTTTCCTAATAAACCAAAATCTATTCCTTTTTGAGACAACCTAATATCTGCATTGTCTTGTCTGAGTTTAAGGCGGTGTTCTGCCCGAGAAGTGAACATTCTATAGGGTTCTTTTATGTCTTTTGTTATAAGATCATCTATTAAAACGCCAATATAACCCTCTGACCTTGATACTACAAACGGAGGTTCATTAAGTATTGATTGTGCGGCATTTATGCCCGCCATCAACCCTTGTGCTGCCGCTTCTTCATATCCCGAGGTTCCGTTCATCTGACCTGCTAAAAATAAGCCTGATATGTTTTTTGATTCTAGGCTTGAGTTTAGTTGATATGTTGGGAAATAATCATATTCAATAGCATAGCCAGGCCGAATAAGTTCACACTCTTCAAGCCCAACAATTGTCCTAAGAGCTTTTTTTTGTACTTCTTCTGGCATACTTGTAGAGAATCCATTAATATATATTTGATTAGAGTTGTCCCATTCTGGTTCCAGAAACAATTGATGTGAAGGGTTGTCAGAAAAACGAACAACTTTATCCTCAACACTAGGACAATATCTTGGACCAGTAGCATCAATTTTTCCTGAATACATTGGTGAGTTTTTTAGATTGTCTTTTAAAACCTTGTGGGTTTGATAGTTAGTGTGTGCAACATAACAGGGCGTATTTGGTATTTCCATATCACTTTTGGTCTTTATAGAGAAAAAGTTAATATCTTTATCTCCGCTTGCAAGATCAAGTTTGTCCCATTTTATTGAAGTTTTTAGCAGCCTGGGTGGTGTTCCCGTTTTTAATCTGTGCGTTTTAAAACCGAGCTTTAAAAGGGATTGGGTTAAGCCTATAGAGGGCTGTTCTCCAAACCGACCAGCTGAATAAGATGTTGGCCCAATATGAATTTTACCGTCAAGAAATGTGCCGGCAGTAATAATTAAAGCCTTTAACATAACTCTTTCTCCGGTATCAAAAATACAACCCATAACTTTATCATTATTAACAATGATATCAACAACATTTTTGCTAATAATTCGTATGTATTTATTTTTTCTAACGGCCATCTGAATGTATTCAGAATATTTAATTTTATCAACCTGCGCGCGCGGAGACCAAACAGCCCTTCCCTTAGATTTATTTAACGTTTTAAATTGAATAGATGTTTGATCTGCTGCTTCGCCCATTATTCCACCAAGAGCGTCAATTTCACGCACCAGGTGTCCTTTTGCCAGGCCTCCTATGGCGGGATTACAAGACATTCTTCCTATAGATTCCTCGTCCATTGTAGCCAACAAGACATTAACCTTTTTTCTTGATATAGCTAGCGCAGCCTCGACTCCAGCGTGTCCACCTCCAACAACTAATATGTCAGCTTGTTTCATTGTTATTTACCTACACAAAAACTTGAAAAAATATTATCAATAACTTCCTCGCGACCAATAGGGTTTACGACCTCATCTACATCATGAACTATTTTCTTCACATATTCCGAAAGAACATCCAGGGCTACCGTTCCATCCAATTGTTTTTTTACAGATTTAACGTTTTTTAGAAGTCTGTCTAACACCCTTTGTTGTCGATCATTGATATAATATTCTGAATTAATGCTTTTGCTTGAAGTTATTTGAATAATTTTTGTTGATAATTCTGTTAATAGCCTTTCAAATCCTACGCCATTTGTCGAAGAGATGTGAAGGTCATATCCAGCACATTTATTTATATCACATTTAGACAGAACTGTAATTATTTTTTTTTCAACCATTAGCCCTGAAAACAAAGATAAGTCTTCTTTGTTCTCGCCAAGACAAATCAGAATATCAGCCTGGTTAACCTCTTTTTTTGTTTTATTAATACCCAGCGCCTCTATTTGATCTTTTGTATCTCTATATCCAGCAGTATCAATCAGCTTAATAGAATGACCTCCCATTTCAAGAGACGCCTCTATAACATCCCTTGTTGTTCCCGACACACTAGATACAATTGATCTGTCATACCCTAACAAAGAATTAAACAAGGTTGATTTTCCTACATTTGGTCTTCCAAAAAAAGCTATCCGAATTCCTCTTTCAACTACCTTTGAATAAAGGTTGCACGAAAGCACACTGTTTAAAAGCTCCTCTATTTTTAAAAGCATATCATTTATTTGTATTAAAATAGACCCACTTTCTTCGTTCTCGTCTATATCAAGTCCGTATTCACAAAAAGAAGAGGTTTTGATAATTTCCGCTCTAATTTCTTTTATTTTTCTAGACAGTTGTCCGTCAATATTTTCCATTGACTTGTTAGCATGAACATTTGTTTGACTTTTAATTAGACTATTTATTGACTCTGCCTGTATTACATCAATCTTTCCATTATAATATGCCCTAAAAGAAAATTCTCCTGGAAGCGCATGTCGTATTTCTTTTATTTCAGACAGTCCTCGTATAATTTTTTTTGCTATAAAATCACCACCGTGACAATTTATTTCTATTACATCCTCGCCAGTAAATGATTTGGGTCCTTTAAAAAAAGATATCATTGCATCATCAATCTTCTCATCATTGATATAAACACTTTTCAATAATATTGAATTTGGCCTTGGAGGAGTATTTTCTTTAACTATTTTCTCATACAAGCCTGCAAGACACGCGCCTGAAAGCCTAATTATATTTATTGCCCCATATCCTTCAGCGGTACACTGAGCAACAATTACATCCTCTGTATTTAAATAATTCATAGAAAGAGGCTATTTACTATTTTTAATTGATAGTTGCTGTTGGTATGATAGAAAGTTGAATATTGTATAATAAAGGGTTAAGCCCGAAGGAAAACTATTAAAAATAAGTATAAAGAAAAAATTCATAAAATACATAAAAGTTTTTTGCGTATCATCAGTAGCCTGCATTGTTATTTTCATAGTTAAAAACATACTAATTCCCATTAATATTGGCAAGATTGCTACAGCCCCACCATACAAGGGTATTTCAAAAGGAAGAGCAAAAAGATAGTCTGGCTGAGAAAGGTCAGAAATCCAACCAAAGAAAGACGCACCCCTAAATTCTATGGTTGACCTAAAAACTATAAAAAATGACATTAAAATTGGCCATTGAATCAGCATGGGAAGACAACCCGAAACAGGATTAACGCCATGCTCTTTCCAAAGCTTACCCATTTCCTGTTGAAGCCGCTGAGGATCATTTTTATATTTCTCTTGAATTTTTTTCTGAAGTGGGGCAACAACCTTCATTTTTGCTGAAGACTCATAGCTTTTTTTTGTAAGCGGGCCCGTAATAATTCGCATCAACAGGGCGATTATAATTAATACAAAACCATAGTTTATGCCAAGAGAATTATGAATAGTTTTAACGGTCCACAAAACAGCGCGACTAAAAGGCTGAATAATTGACCAGCCAAAATTCATTATAGAAGAAACGCTTTTGTCTTCTCCAAGCATATCTATTCTATCAACATCAAGAGGCCCCAAATAGGTTTTAACATCAAGTTTGCCACGGGAAGGATATCCACCCATGCTGGCCGAATAGATTGGAAGGATATCATCCTCACCCCGAAACAAAAAATTTTCTGATGAAAGGGAAGCATAATTAGATTTTTTATCTGCAAGCATGACCATTCCAAAGAATTTTGTTCTGATCGCCACCCAATCTGTTTTTTCATTAAAAACTTCTGTCTGCAGGCCTTGCTGAGAGCTCTGGGTTATTGACTCTAAACCATCGTTTTGATAAGCATATGCACTAGAGTAGCTAAGCTCATCAGATGAGTATGATAATGAACTATTAATGCTCGGCTCAGATGGAAATATGCCTGAATCCCAGACAACTTCAACTTCATCAGCACTTTTAAAATCATAGTCAAACAAATGATTAATCGAATAAGAATCACCGTCAACTATCAACCTTTTTTGAACCCCACTCTCTGATTCATAATAAATTTCTTTAACTTCGCCCACGCCTACCTCAAGGACACCGTTTATTATATCAAGGGAAGCTTTTCTGAAAAAGGCCTGATTATGCTTTTTAAACACCCCCTCATCTTTAACAGATAAACAGGGAGTGCAGTGGTCGGAGGTGTGCCCAACGTCGTGAAGCAGTACAACATTGTTAGTTTTTGAATAAACGCCCAAAGAGTCATAGCCACCAACATATCGCGGTCTTTGATTTTTTGTCTCGACAATTTCATAATAAACAACTGAACCTCCACCGTGGTTTGAAATGTTAGCTTTATACAGTGGAGTTATAATTGTTAATATTTCAGATACCCCAGTTGAGTGAAGGGGCTTTTTTTCGGGAACATCAGGAGCCGCTATATATGTATCTAGCTGAGACTCTTCTTGGTTTATTGTTTGAGTGTCGACATCACTACCATATTCCACTTCTGGAGTCAGGCCAATCATTTCCATATACTGAGGAATCAACAAAAAAATCCCAAAAATTAAAATTGCTGCTAATATATTTCTTTGAGAAGACATGGTTTAATTTACATCCAAGCTCTTTGCCCAAGATTCAACAGAATCATTAATTGTATTAAAGTTGAAATTAATATGCTGCGGCTTGACAACAACACCTACCGCAGGAAGTTTTCCGCTTTTTTGAATTGAAGATATTGCATGGCGACAGCGCTTTTTGAATTTATTTCTAGACACAGCGGAGCCAAGCTTTTTTGGTATAATAAAGCCCAAATATAGTTCGTCACATCTTCTTGACATGAACGAAATTTGATTTTTTGAATAAAAATCAGGAGAAAGAGTAATATGGCTAAATATCTTATGATTAATAGAAAAAGACATTAAGCAGACAAAGACTTTCTACCCTTACGCCTTCTTCTTGCTAAAACTGCGCGACCGGCTTTGCTAGCCATTCTAGATCTAAAGCCATGTTTATTTTTACGCTTTCTATTACTTAGTTTAATTGTTACTTTCATTTTTTACCTCATATATCAAAAGGAGTAGAATATAATATTTAATTTATATAAATAAAAAAAGATTTTAACTATTCTATTTTTTTGAATGAACAACCGTTTTAATGCCACCCCTGGGATGAAAGTCGCCCGTAATATCTATCTTTTTGGGCTTACAGGCTTTAATTATATCATCCATAATTTTATTTGTCACATGTTCATGAAAAATACCAATATCTCTGAACTTGACGACATATAATTTTAATGATTTTAGCTCAACAATATATTTATCAGGAACATAATTAATTGTAATAGTACCAAAATCTGGAAGAGCGGTCTTTGGGCAAACACAATTAAACTCAGGAATTGAAACGTTGATTGTATAGTCTCTATCAGAATAATCGTTATTTACCACTTCAAGGTCTTTATATGTTGGATTGTTACTTTTAGTGTTTTCCATGACAATATATTAAATAGAAAAAAGGAATAAAAGGAAACAAAAAAGGCACCCTTAAGAGTGCCTTTAAATTACCAACCCTTTTTAGGGGGGCGAATTTTTCTTCTACGCCTATGCCTACGCTTTCTATCTAACGTATCCTCATCATCCAGTTGGTTGTCACTAAACTCTTGGTTGCTTAAAAGAGAGCCCTGACCATACCAGCTAATATTTGTGTTTAAATTCATAGGGTTTGCAGACCAAAGAAAGGTAGCAAACATAGCGCCTAATATTATACCTGTAATTTTTTTCATAAATTTTACCTCTATAAAATATATTCATAATTTTGACCATTGTCAAGAACAATAAAAAAAATAAGCGAAATGAGCGATTACTGCCTACACACCCTTATTTTTCCAGTCGAGAGGGGTAATGTTTTCACAGATTATTTCTTTTTTATTTTGTCTAATATTATTTTTATCAACCCACGTTTGACTGTGTATGCGACCCTCTAAGTAGAGTAATTGTCCCTTTACAACATATTGTTTTACAAAATCTGCCAATTTGTTCCAAGCAACAATATTGTGCCATTCGGTGTGCTCTTTTTTCTTTTTATCGGCATCCATCCACACTTCATTTGTTGCGAGAGAAAAAGTTGCTATAGAGTGGCCACTTGTAGTGTAGTTTAAATCAGGATCTTGACCTACGTGGCCAACCAAGATAACTTTATTTATGCTGTTTTTAGACATCATAAAGCAAAACTATGATTTTTTTATTGGAATTTCAATTAAAAAAGAGGTGCCACTATCAGTTGAAGTCATTGACAGTTTTCCCAAATGAGAATCAACAATTTTTTTACATATTGTCAACCCTAACCCAAAACCACTAATTGTATTTTTATTATTTTGAGACCTAAAAAATGGTTTAAAAATATTGTCCAAATCAGATGATTGTATTTTGTTTCCATAATTAGTTATTTTAAAAACAATCATTTGTTGTTTTTGAAAGATTTCAATTTCAATTGCTTGCTCAGGGTCACCATATTTGAGTGCATTATCAATTAGATTTCTTAGCGCAATAATTAGCTTAGTTTCATCTACCCAAACCTCTATATGGGGAACTGTATTTTTAATATCAAATCGGCTTAAGTCAACATTTATAAGGTCTAATATTTTCGTAATTAGATTCTTTGTTTTTATGTTTTCATATTGCACATTTGTATAGGGAAGAGAAAGCTTGTCCGAATATAGAAGATTTGAAATCATGCCCTCCAAGAAAACAACCTCGTCCACCAGTTTTTTTCTGTTTTTATGCTCCGGAAGCATTTCAGTTAACAGTCGAATTCTTGCCAAGGGAGAGCGCAGCTCATGACTAACATCAAGAAGGAGCTGTTGTTTTTGATTTAGCAACCCCTTTATCTCAGCAATCATCTTATTTATTGATATAGAAAGATCCGCTAATTCATCATTGCCTTTAATTATAATTTGTGAATTCATATCTCCTGTCGCTAAAAGAGAAATTCTTTTTTTCATAAGTTTTACTGGCCTCAAAAATCTTCTAATAAATAAATTAAAAATTACCATAAAAACAATTGAAACCACCAAAGGTGGTAGATAATTGGTGTATTCAGATCCAACGTTTTGATTTATCGATATAAACACATGAAAAGAGTCTTTTTTAACGTATGTTAAAAATTCATCGCTATCCGTTGACCCATGAGAAACAAATAATGGGTTTTTAATAAAATGAATTTTTTCTAAATCATCGCTATCTGCGTAAGATAAGTATCCATCTGGGTATACGGGCTCAGGATAATACCATACAAGGGAGGAATCTTGGCCATAAAAGGTTACATTTAGCCTTAGATTATTAATATCCTTTTTTATATTTAAAGAGTCCTGGGGAAAATCCCAATCATTAAGCAAGTCTCCATAAAAATATAGCTCTTGAGCATCAAATACAGTATCTAAATCTGTATAATAATACTCAACAACATAGAATACAACAGCGCTGAGAACAAAAAAGAACAGCGCCACAAGCAATCCAATTTTATAAAAAAGATGCCCTGTAAACTTTTTAATCACTACTTACTAATTTTAGATGCTATAAAAATATATCCAACACCATGAACTGTTTTGATGAAACGTGTTCGCTCAGGAGTTTCGCCGAGCTTAGATCGAAGCCTGCTTACCAAAACATCAATAGACCTATCAAAAGATTGCCATTGAATTCCACGCAAATTTTCAACCAAAAACTCCCTATCAAGAGTTTCGCCAGCATGCTCTGCTATTAAGACCAGGGCCTCAAATTCAGTTGTGGAAAGATGTATGGGCTGACCATCCAAAAGAACCTCTTGCTTCATTTTGTCAATATGTAAACCTTCAAACTCTAATATGTCGATTAAAGAAGACGGCTCATTAACACGTCTTAAAATAGAATTTATTCTTGCCAACAACTCTCTTGGCTCAAAAGGCTTTGGCATGTAGTCATCAGCGCCCAAATCTAAACCAACAACACGATCAGAAATTTCTCCACGAGCAGTTAACATTATAACAGGAGTTTCATGTTCCTTTCTTATGGTTCGCAAAACCTGAAATCCATCCATTTCTGGTAAAGTGATATCTAATATAATTAAGTCTGGAACATACTTATCAACAACCTCTAGGGCCTTAGTTGATTCGTGTATTGACTTTGTTTGAAACTTATTCTCTTCAAGAAACTCTTCTAGCAGATCAGTTAATTTTATATCATCATCAATAATTAAGATTTTCTTCATAGTTACTCCATTTTATTGTTTTGACAACACAGATAAATATTCATTTATTTGATTTTTAAAAATATCATCACTCGTTATTTTCTTTTCAATTAATTTGCAGGCATGGACCACTGTTGAGTGGTCTCTTTTGCCAATATTTTCCCCAATTTTAACAAGGGGCAAATTTGTTAGTTCTCTAGATAAGTACATAATTATCTGTCTAGCCAGAGCAATTTCTTGTCTTCGCGACTTTCCCCTTACAAGGCGCTCACTAATGTTCATCTTAGAGCTCACATACTTAGATATTTCCTTAATACTAATAGTGTTAAACTCTTTTTCCCCCACCATTTCTCGCACAACCTGTTGAACCAGCTTGTTGTCAATATCAACTTGCTTCAAAGATGAAATAGCAAGTAGACGCACCAAAACACCCTTCATTTTTCGAACATCAAAAGCAATAGATGCTGCAATAAACTCCGTGATTTTATAGCTTAAATTAATATTGTTCTGTTCAGCCTCATTCATTAGAATAGCTATTCGAGTTTCAAGATCAGGTGGCTGAATATCAACCATAAGCCCAGACTGAAAGCGAGAAACCAGTCGTTCTTTAATTCCAAGCAATTGATTGGGATGCTTATCAACAGTCAAAACAATTTGCTTACCTTTTTCAAACAAATCATTAAACAAATGAAAAAACTGCTCCTGGGTTTGCTCTTTTCCTTCAAAAAATTGTACATCATCAATTAATAAAATATCAGAAGACCGATACTGATTTGCAAAGTCTGTTGATTTGTTTTTTTGTATAGAGCTAATAAACTCTAACATAAATCGTTCACTTGTTAGGTATGTAATTTGATAGTCTGGATATTTTTTTAATACTTTGTTACCAATGGCTTGTAACAAGTGTGTTTTTCCCAACCCCGTCTGACTATATATTAACAATGGATTAAAGGGTGTTGTGCCAGGAGCATCAGCAACCGATTCACAGGCAGCTTTTGCAAATTGATTATCTTTTCCTTCGATAAAAGAATTAAACGTATATTGAGAGTTAAAAATTTTTGTTTTATTATATCTTGGTTGATATTGAGGATAATGACTCTTTTTTTTTGAAAAAGAAGGAATTTCTTGAGCAGATTTGGACGTTATGGGAACGGTATAATTAATTATTAGTGACTTGGAGGTTACGTGTTTAAGCGATTCCTCAATTAACATTCTATATTTTGACTCAAGCCATTCATAGTGAAATTTATTTGGAACGAGCAAGGTGATGTCTTCCCCGCTGATAGAAGCAACGCTAACTCCATCAAACCAGGTTTGATACGCAGTTTCTTGAATTCTATTTTTTATAAATAATAGACACTTATTCCAAACTTCTTCTTTGTTTAATTTATCATCCATAACTTATCAACAAGTTATTAACAATATAAATTACAAGCAATTGTTAACATGATAATAAATACATTAAAACAAAATGGGCGTTCATTTTATTTTGCACACAGAGGGGCGCCCTGGGTTGAAAAAGAAAATAGCATAATATCTTTCCGCAGAGCCCTTGAGCTTGGCTGCAAAGGCTTAGAAATGGATGTTCAAATCACAAAAGACAAAAAGCTTATTATATATCATGACATGTATATAGAAAAAGAGAATCAAATCTTTTACATTAATGAATTAACATATTTTCAAATCAGCAAAACAATGAAAGATTTAAATGAAAATATACCGCCATTGTTTAGTGAGTTGCTGCCAATTATAAAACAAAACAAAAACGTAATTTTTAATATTGAAATTAAATCGAATAAGCTCAATAACTATTTAATTATAAAAAAAATCAAAGAATATATACATAAAAATAACATTGTCAACCAATGTATAATATCAAGTTTTAACTATATGCTTTTATTGCAAATGAAGCTTTTTTTTAGAAACATTTTAATCGGATTTATTATTGGCCAAGAAAGACTAAGAAATAATAAAATTATAATAAATAAGATTATGATTAAAATCCTTCGACCCACATTTATTAACCCGAATGGAGAATTTATTTCACAACAATTTATTAATTGGATCATACGAAACAAATTTTTAATAATGGCATATACGATTAATACTAAAACATTAAAAAATAAACTTAAAAGAATGGGCGTGACAATATTTTTTACTGATAATCATTCTTTTTATTCCAACAAATCTGCTAACGAACAAACCACGGGACAATCAAGAGCAGACAACCTTTTGTTTGATTGATGTCCTCTAGAAATTAATATACAGTCTATTCCTAGTTCTTGACTAATCTTATAATCTAAATCAGTATCTCCAACCATAGCGATGTCGCTCTGGGTTTCACTTAAATTCTTTAACATCTCAAACCCCAGTATTTCT
>Ga0066371_10000321_pt1 | contig 10893 bp, 9 predicted proteins | sample Knorr_S15_td_DCM_FD_71214 | JGI IMG/M metagenome (GOLD analysis project Ga0066371, IMG submission 71214) | Marine microbial communities from Southern Atlantic Ocean transect - Knorr_S15_td_DCM_ad_63m_LV_B | ecosystem: Environmental > Aquatic > Marine > Oceanic | place: Southern Atlantic ocean... | reverse complement strand
GCGATAAAAACCAAAGGAAACTCAAGACCCTTGGCGGAATGCATGGTCATAAGCTGAACACACTCTTGCCACTCAGATGCTTGATTTTCTCCCGACTCAAGCGCCGCATGCGCTAAAAAAGACTGCATTGGTGATAATTCATCATCATCAAAGGGTTGACGAAAACCATGGGCAGCATTTATCAGCTCCATGATGTTATCTATCTTTGTAGCCGATTGTTCTGTTTTCTTCTCTTTCAGGTGAGGGATCAACTTTGATTTTTCAATGACTATCTCAAACTGCTTTTCAAGTGTTTCATCCGAGATTAAGGCCTTGGTTTCGTTCAGCCCCCCTAAAAAAGCAGTAAGACTATTTGTTGCTCTATTGTTTAGAGTTTTTGCTTGTATCAGTTGGTCAGCAGCCAAAAACAAACATAAGCCCTCATCACGAGCATATGTTTTTATTTTGTCCATTGTTTGTGCCCCAATTCCCTTTGGGGGGACACTGCATGCTCTTTCAAACGCAATATCATCGGCGATATTTTGTGTGAGCCGCAAATAAGCAAGGGCATCCTTGACCTCAGCACGATCAAAGAATCTGAAGCCTCCATAGACTCTATAAGGGATTGACTTTCTTATCAGCGCTTCCTCAACGACCCTAGATTGCGCGTTGGATCTATAGAGTACAGCAATATCACTAAGCTTTAGCTTCCCCGACTTTGATTCAATTGTTTCTACGATGTTTGAGGCTTCTTCATATTCATCAAAATTCTGATGCAGTTTTATAAGAGGACCAGACTCTTCATCGGTCCATAGGTTTTTCTCCAGGCGACCATTGTTGTTTGAGATAATTGAGTTGGCTGCATTAAGAATATTCTTAGTAGAGCGATAATTTTGTTCCAGTTTAATGCTTCGGGGCTCAAGGAAGTCATTTCTAAATCTAGGCATACTATCCGGGTTTGCGCCTCTCCATCGATAAATTGACTGATCATCATCACCCACAATGAAAGCCTTCCCCTCTTTGCCTGTCAGCAGTTTTATGATTTGATATTGTATTTCATTGGTATCTTGAAACTCATCCACAAGAATATTTTCAAAGCGATTTTGGTAATGCTTTAAAAGCTGCTCATTATTATTTAATGTTTCATAGAAGCGAAGAAGAAGTTCTCCAAAGTCTACCAAGTTATTTTGCCGACACAGCTTTTCATATGCAGCATAGATTTCAAGATAATGCTCAAACCCCCTTTTTCCCTTGCTTTTTTCGGGCCTTAATCCCAAATCTTTTTGACTATTAATAAACCATGTTATCTCTTTTGGCGGATATCTTGATTCATCAAGGGAGCTTTCTTTAATGATTTTTTTTATTTGTCTGAGTTGGTCATCTGCATCTAGAATTTGAAAATTCTGATCAAGTCTGGCATCAGACCAATGCAACCTTAGGAAACGATGAGCAATTCCATGAAATGTCCCTATCCACATTCCTTTAGACTCATAGCCTAAGATCTCAGAGACTCTTGATGACATTTCTTTTGCGGCCTTATTCGTGAAAGTAACAGCAAAAATATTTTGAGGAGGGGTTTGTTCTACCGCTATGAGCCAAGCAATTCTATGAACCAAAACCCTTGTCTTTCCACTACCAGCCCCAGCCACAACCATTACATTGCAGCCACTAGATGTGACAGCTTCCCGTTGCTGTTCATTCAGCTGGGCAAGAATTTGATCTGCTTGCATATTGCCTTAATTAGTTTTGCTTGAGTTTTACAGTGTATAAAAGATTAATAAAAGAAAGCAAAAGCAGGGCTGCAAAAGCATTATGTGCTGTCGCCAAGAATAGAGGTATTCCAAACCAGACCATCAGAGTGCCAATTGTTAATTGAGCAAATAATGCAATCAGCATAAGTTGAGATGCTCTTCTTATTCGGTCAGAAGAATGCTTGATGTATTTTAGCCCGAGCCACCCAAGCGCAAACAAAACAAGAACCGCGCCCAACCTATGAACAAAATGAATTGCTGTTCTAGCAGAGGAGCTTAATTGACCACCCTCATAGTTAACGCCCACTTCTTGCCATTTAAGGAAGCCTTCTTCAAAATTCATATTTGTTGGCCATACCTCACCATAACAAAAAGGCAAATCTGGGCATCCAAGTGCAGCATAATTAGTGCTTGTCCAGCCCCCAAGAATGATTTGAAGTATAAGAATGACCAGTCCTGTAAGCATCACTTTTGGTGTTGAAATCAACTTTTCACCGGTGTTATCTAAGTTTCGATAATAGAAAAATAACAAAGAAAGCGTTGTTAAGCCCCCGATCAAATGACTGGTGACGACTAGGGGATGAACTTTTAGTGTTACAGTCCACATGCCCAACATACCCTGAAAAATTACCAATGCCAGTAAGGCCCCAGATAACTTTAAATCCTTTAGTGATCCATGATTGTTCCTGAATGAGAAGAAGTCTTTTAGGAACATCAATAAAATTAGAAAGCCAAGAAGGGAGGCGATATAACGATGAATCATTTCTCTCCAGGCTTTTCCTTCATCTACAACCTCACCAGGAAAATTCTGTTCAACAGAAAGGTAATCATCAGCAGTTTGAGGAACAGTTACGAAACCGTAACAACCAGGCCAGTCAGGGCAGCCTAGCCCAGCATCTGTGAGCCGGACATAAGCACCAAACACAATAACGCAGAAGGCGAGCAGAATCGTAAAGCCAGCTACACCTTTTCTTGTTACCACGATTTTATTGGCCGTTAGCCAACTAGTGGCATGAAAAGATCACGAATGTAATATACGAATGCACCATCTACCGCCAATATTCCGATCAAAGCCAATAGGAAAAGGGGTGGAAGCATGATTGCATATAAGAATGCCATTCTTTCCCATGCCATGTGCATAAATACTCCAACCACAAGGCCTGCCTTTAGAAAGGCAAAAACAGTGACTAGGAACCACCTGAGATAGCCTTGGATCTCAGCCAAGTCAACTGCATAGGAGAATGCACTTAGAACGAATAAAAGAATCCAGACGCTTATGTATAAGCTGAAGGGATGCTCTGTTTCTGGTGCATCTCCAGGATAAAAACTAGGGTGTTTAAAATGTTTTTGTTCTTCCATATCTAAGTCCTACCACAAATAAAAGAATGCGAAAATAAATATCCAAACCAAATCGACAAAGTGCCAGTATAAGCCTGCTACCTCAACCATTTGATAATCATTAAGCTTGTCATATCGTCCATCCCAAACCCTTTTTGCAACAATGGCTAGGTAAACAACACCAATCGATACATGAAGACCATGAAAGCCAGTAATCATAAAAAAGAACCCACCAAACTGAGCGGCCCCAAAAGGGTTGCCCCATGGTCGAATACCTTCTTCAAAAATGAGCTTACTCCACTCAAACATTTGCATTCCAACAAACGCAAGACCCCCAAGTGCTGTTAAGAGAATCAAAAAGGCCGTTTTCTTTCTCTGTTTCTTGTAACCAGAGGTCACAGCCATAGCCATGGTTCCACTGCTACTGATCAATATGAATGTCATGATTGCAATTAGCAATAAGGGAACATCTGCTCCGCCAACGTGAAGAGCAAAGACTTCACTGGTAGGCGGCCAAGGCTCTATTGTGGTTAATCTCACTGCCATGTAAGCACATAGGAAGGATCCAAATATAAAAGTATCACTGACCAAAAAGATCCACATCATGGCCTTGCTCCACCTTACTCTAAAGGTTTGAACATCGGATGACCAATCAGCAACCAACCCCTTTAAGTTGTCAGGAATTGTGTGTTCAAATGATACAGTTTGGTTGTTTGACATAATTCTCTCTTTAAGTTGTTATTAACATTGCAAACAACACTCCCCAGACCAATAGCATGTAGTGCCAATAGGCCCCCAATAAGCCAACTGATTCAGGCTGAAGCATCATTGCATCCCCTTTAAAAACCTTAAAAGTAACCACAAACCAAGCCACAAGACCTCCAAGTACATGGAAGGCATGCAAAGCCGTGATTAGGTAAAAAAATGTATTTGCTGGATTTGAAGAGAGAAAGTAACCACTTGCGTTAAGCTCTTGCCAAGCCCATGTTTGACCTGAAACAAAAACAACCACAAAGACGCCCGCTATAGCAAGACCAACTTTTGTTTTTTGATGATCAGATTTTTTCGCTCCACTTTTTGCCCATGCCATCCCTACACTTGCCAACACTAGGCAAATGGTGTTGAACCAAAGCAATGATGGGATTGGAACAGGATTCCAATCTTGAAAGTTCATTCTGAACAAATAGGCATTGGTTATGAATAAGAAAAGTATCGAGATTACTGTCATCAAGACATACACAAATACCTGAGCATGATTCAGTCCTAGGAATGCTTTTTCTGATGCAGGATAGTTATTCATGCTTATGTTATTTTCTCGTCAGGTACATTTTGTGGAACGAAGTCTGATGTAGCACCAGGAAGACCATACTCATATGGCCATCTGTAAACCACTGGCAATTGCTCACCCCAGTTTCCATGTCCTGGAGGGGACTCAAGTGCTTGCCATTCAAGCGTGCATGCACCCCATGGATTTTTAGGAGCAATGGCTCCTTTTTTGAGGCTGACGATGAAGTTATAGAGTAGGATGAATTGAGCAAGTCCGACAATCAAAGCACAAACAGTAATGAATTGATTTAAGTCCGCAACAGATTGAGGAATGAAGTCATACTGCTCATTTGAATAGTAACGTCTAGGAACACCTAAGAATCCAATGTAGTGCATTGGGAAATATATTAAGTATGTTCCAACAAATGTGATCCAAAAATGAATCTTACCCAGCGTATCATTTAGCATTCTCCCAGTTACAGATGGGTACCAGTGATATAAGCCGCCATATAAAGCCAGTACAGGCGATACAGCCATCACCATATGGAAGTGACCAACAACAAAATATGTATCTGACAATGGAACATCTACAGCCACATTGCCCAGGAATAGTCCTGTGAGGCCACCATTTAAGAAAGTAACCAAGAATGCAAGACAATAGAGCATAGGAACCGTCATTTTGATGTTTGCGTTCCAAAGAGTGAGAACCCAGTTATAAACTTTAATTGCAGTTGGAACAGCAATGATCAACGTAGTCGTTGCAAAGAAGAATCCTAAATAAGGATTCATACCTGCAACATACATGTGATGAGCCCATACGATAAAAGCAATACCAGCAATGGCTATCAGTGCCCATACCATCATGTTGTAGCCAAAAATATTCTTTCTAGCGTGAACACTGATGAGTTCTGAAATTATACCGAAGGCAGGAAGGGCAATGATGTATACCTCTGGATGACCAAAGAACCAGAATAAGTGCTGAAAAAGCACTGGGCTTCCACCGCCATAATCTAGAACTTCACCACCTTTGAAAATCTCAGGCATAAAAAAGCTTGTTTCTAGTACGCGATCGAAAATCAACATGATCGCACCAACAAGCAAGGCTGGGAATGCGAGTAACCCTAGAAAAGTAGCTAAGAAAATACACCATATGATTAAAGGCATTCTCATCAAAGTCATCCCCTTGGCTCTGGATTGAAGAACAGTTGTAATGTAGTTGAGACCACCCATTGTGAAGGCAATAATGAAAACAGCTAGAGATGCAAGCATCAAGATGATTCCAGCACCATCACCTCCTGGTGTTCCTTCAAGGATTGATTGAGGTGGGTAGAGAGTCCAGCCAGCTCCTGTTGGGCCACTTTCGACGAAGAAGCTTGCTACAAGAATAATTACAGATAGGAAATACATCCAGAAACTCAACATATTCACAAATGGAAAAGCCATGTCGCGGCATCCCAGCATTAGAGGAATTAGATAGTTCCCAAAGCCACCAAGAAAAAGTGCCGTCAGTAGATAGATAACCATGATCATTCCGTGCATGGTCACATCTTGATAATAACTCCCAGCATCAATTGACTCGAACAACCCAGGAAAGCCAAGTTGCATTCTCATTAATAATGAGAGGAACATGCCGGTTAGGCCAATAGCAAGTGCAACACAAACATATTGAAGTGCGATTACTTTGTGGTCTTGTGAGAATACATATGTATCCCACCAACCTTTAGGGTCATACATTTTTTGACCTTCGTAAGTAGCTGAATTTTGATCCATTTCTTGAATTACTCCTTAGTCTATTTTTTATTCAATATTTATTTCGAAACTTATTCGCTTAGGGTTTTTATATAATCAGTGATTGCCGTTAGTTCTTCCTCTGAAAGCGTTGCATATGCTGGCATAACTGGAGCGTATCCTTTTGCAATTTGAGACATTGGATTCACTATTGATGTTTTTATATATTCATCATCAACCACCACAGTTTGACCTGAACTCAATGCTCTATTGGTGCCATAGGTATCTTTCCATGTTGGTCCAATGCCATCTGATCCATCAATGCTATGACAAGCAACACAACCCAGTGTTTGCACGATCTGCTCACCATTAGCTCCTTCATTCATTGTTTCAGCAAAAGTCGGCTGTTCTGCTAACCAATTTTTGAAATCTTCTTCTGTTTCAACGACTACCACGCCTCTCATTGCGTAGTGTCCCGTACCACAGTATTCAGCGCAGGCAACTTCATAAGTCCCAAGCACTGTTGGCTCAAACCAGAGGTTAGACTGCTGGCCTGGAACCAGATCCATTTTTGCTCTGAATTGAGGTACATAAAAGTCATGCAATACATCTTTTGATCTGAGCTGAAAAACAACTTTGTTGTTAATTGGCAAATGAACTTCACCACCCCTAATAAGAATGTCATCTTGACCATAAGGATCGTCTGGATCAAGACCGAAAGTATTTTTAGAGCTAAACAATCTCCCGCTTGTGTTTCCGTAGACACCATCTTCCCCAGGAAAGCGATAAGACCAAACCCATTGTTGTCCAACACCTTCAACTTCAAGCGCATCTGTTGGGAGTTCAACATAGAGTTTCCAAGCATACAACCCAGGAGCCAAGAGCGCTATTACACCTATTGTGGTGATGATTGTGAGCTTAAGCTCAAGAGCGGCATTTTCTGGTTCGTATTCAGCCTTATGTCCTTCACGATATTGGAACTTGACCACACAGTACAAAATAAAAGTGGATATCAAAACAAAAGCAATACCAGTGATCACTAATGAGATTAATATTGTAGCATCCAGGAAGCCCCAATTTGAAGCGAGTGGTGAAAACCACCAAGGTGATACAAAGTTCCAAAGTACAGTTCCGATTACGATGATCGCAGTAACGATTACAAATGCCATAATGATCCTATTTAGTTAAAAACTCAGTCTTAGCACGGTGCATTATCCTCAAAAAATCATGAGAATACAATGGTATAAACCACAAATAAATTAAGAAAAATTTTTTCGATTTAAGTTCTTTCTTTTGTCCATCAGAAGTGGCTTATAAAAACACCTAAAAAGTGAAAGAAACCTACATACCAGCTCTGATTAAATGCCCTAAAGCAAGACTTTTTTTCTCCAGTATTGATGAGGTACTGTTGCCTAGAAAAAAGGACAAAAATGATGACTAAAGCCAGGAAATAAAACAAACTCATTTCAGAGATCATCCCGAGGTATGCCCATAATGTGAGAGAGCCAATCTGCAATAAAGAGGTAATCAAAGATACTTTATTGCCAAAAAATATTGCCGTTGAAAAGACACCTGTTTTTATATCATCATCGATGTCTACCAGAGCATAAAATGTATCATAAACGACTATCCAAACTGCTACTCCAAGCCAGAGCAGGATCATAGATATATCAAATTCAGAGGCAGTGGCAATGTAAGCCATTGGTATCGACCAACTGAATGTCAGCCCAAGCATGATCTGAGGCGATGCTATAAAGCGTTTACAAAAAGGATAGATTATTGTTAACGCTAAGCCGCCGAGAGACCATGCCACGACCTTGCCCCCAAGGCTGATTGCAAGAGAAAGAGCTATAGATAAAAGAAAAAAAAGGAAAACTAAAGCCTCCTTCTTGGTCAGTTCTCCAGATGCCAAAGGCCTTGTTTTTGTTCTTTCTACATGTTTATCAATATCAGCATCAGCAAGGTCATTGATTACACAACCTGCCGATCTCATGACAACAACGCCGACAATAAATACCAACAAAATATCAACATCCGGAAATCCATTCGATCCAAGCCAAAGCGCTGACATAGTGGGCCACAGCAGTAAGAGAATACCAATTGGCTTATCAAATCGAGCCAATCTGTAAAAACTACTGATTTTATTCACTTTGATCAAATTTCATTCAGACTGGATGGAAACGCCTCGACAACATGAATAAACTCAGAGTTGAATTCAAAGGAGGATCTTCTACAGAGGATCCTATCTTCACCTACTTGGATGTTGGCAAATAATAAGCCAACCCTTTTAATATCATTGATTAGAGAAAGTTTTCCGCCCAGTGGATTGTTTCCTAGATCTTTAATCCATGGATTTTTCTCAACTGTTGAATTTGGAGCAAATGTTTGTGCAAATATTGATACATTTTTCACAACTGATATTTCAATCTCACGCCTCAGGCCGATAGCATTCTCTTTTAGGTCACTCAACATAGGTGGTATTTCCCCGATAGATTGTTCAGTTACTTTTAGGGTATGTCCAGGAAACTCATTTCGGAGCTTATCCGTCATCCATGCAGTATAGGATAGCCAGTTTTGGCAAATTGGGTCCTCTGGATTTGCAATATCCTCAATGTTTTTAAGCCATTTGACATTGGTTGCAGCTCTTTCTATGTCTCTAAACGAATTCATTGTTTGTGAACTTTATCAAAATGAAATCAAAACTTCCCAATTAAACATTGCGATAATTGATTTGATTTCCTATCCATCGTCTTACAAGCTTTTCAGATTCTTTTGGAAAATCATTCTCAAATTGATCGCAAACTTTGTTGATCTTTGGGATTAGATAAGCATCTCTCGAGATATCGGCAATTTTTAGGCCAACAACACCTTTTTGCCTTATACCCAATATTTCTCCAGGTCCTCTTAGCTCAAGGTCTTTTTCAGATATATAAAAACCATCTCTGGAAGACCTAATTACCACTAGTCTCTGTTTGGCTGTTTGTCCCAAAGGGTTCTTATAGAGCATGACGCAGAAACTTTCATGTTCTCCTCTACCTATTCTTCCTCTCAATTGGTGAAGCTGAGATAGACCAAGCCTTTCAGTATTCTCGATGACCATCATTGACGCATTGGGCACATCAACACCGACCTCAATTACTGTTGTCGCGACCAAAAGATCAAGCTTATGCTCTTTAAAATCACTCATGGCCTTGTTTTTCTTGTCTGCAGATAATTTTCCATGAACAAGTCCAATTCGATGGCCCGGAAGATCATCACTAAGTTTTTTAAACAAGGCTTCTGCTGACTCTCTATTATGATCTTCTGATTCCTCAATCAAAGGACAAACCCAATACACTTGACGGCCTTTTTCAATTTCTCGTAGCGCCTTTTCGACTACCTCTTCCCTTTTTTCTTCTGAAGTGCATAAGGTCGATATTTCTCCTCTGCCACCCGGAAGTTCATCGATGATTGAATTATCAAGGTCACCATATGCTGTCATCGCCAGCGTCCTGGGAATTGGGGTCGCAGTCATGATCAACTGATGAGGAACGATCCCATTATTTTTTGCTTTGTTGATTAGGCTGAATCTTTGTTCGACCCCAAACCGATGTTGTTCATCTACAATAACTAAAGCTAGATTTTTGTACTCGATAGACTCTTGAAAAAGAGCATGCGTTCCAATGATGACCTGACAATCACCGCTTGCTATATTTTTAGTCAACAAACTCTTTTCTGATGCCTTTAGCTTGCTCTTCAGTAATCCAGTTTTAACACCAAGCGGCTCAAACCATTGATCCAGGTTCTGTTTATGCTGTTCTGCCAATAGTTCTGTTGGTGCCATCAGAGCTGATTGGAACCCACTATCAACTGCAATTGCCATTGCCATAGCTGCAACAACCGTTTTACCTGAGCCCACATCCCCTTGAAGCAACCTCATCATAGGTATATCAAGCGCTAAATCAGAGCAAATCTGTGCTTGCACTTTCTTCTGACTCTCTGTCAATGAAAAAGGAAGACCGGAGATCAAAAGTTGATTTATATCGGTTTTCTTAAGTGGTACTGAAGTTTGTTTCTTAGATGCCCTTTTTATTTGCCTCATACCAATTTGATTTGCGATTAGCTCCTCTGTAACCAATCTTTTTTTTGCGGGCGAAAGTGTATCCAAATCACGCAATTCTTTTTTAGGATGATGCGTTTCTTTTAATGCTTGCTTTAGTGAACTTAGTCCGAGGTCAGAAGCTATTTTAGTTGGTAAGAGATCTTCAAGACTTTCCAATTTATTTTTCATGGCTTGTGATATTAGTGATCTTAATTTTCCTTGGGATAGGCCTTGAGTGGTTGGGTAAACAGGCGTGAGAGTTTTAGGCAAATGATATTTTTTGCCTGGATCAAGTATTTCGTAATTGGGATGTATCATCTCTACCCCCGAGGTTGTCTTCCTTGTTTTTCCGAAGCACCTTATGGTTAAGCCTTTTTTTAAAGCATCTTTTTGATATTTGTTGAAAGTAAAAAAACGCAAAGTCATGATTCCGGTACCATCAGAGATCTGAATCATCAACATTCTTCTCCCCCTAAAAATCATGCTCGATAAAAGTATTTCACCTTCTACCTGGGCCTCAACATCTGCCTCTAAGGCGCCAATTTTATTTATGATAGTTCTGTCTTCGTAGCGGATGGGTAGATGAAAAAGAAGATCAGTTTGCTTGAATATTTCTAAATTCTTTAACTTTTCTTCTACAGAAGGGCCAACGCCCTTAAGCGATTTTAAGTCATCTTTCTCCATTTTCATTAAGGCCCGCTATGACCTCAATCTCGACATCTACATTTTTTGGAAGCGCTGCAGCTTGAA
>Ga0066371_10000320_pt1 | contig 10912 bp, 9 predicted proteins | sample Knorr_S15_td_DCM_FD_71214 | JGI IMG/M metagenome (GOLD analysis project Ga0066371, IMG submission 71214) | Marine microbial communities from Southern Atlantic Ocean transect - Knorr_S15_td_DCM_ad_63m_LV_B | ecosystem: Environmental > Aquatic > Marine > Oceanic | place: Southern Atlantic ocean... | reverse complement strand
TACGTAACCTACCGACATATACACCCGGGAGACGTCTTTACGCATCAAATCTTCGTATTCGAATTCAGAACCTTGAGAAGAAGCATACATATTGGATGCCTTAGTCTCACACATATATGGCAGAGGTCATCATAGTCCGAGAATGTAAGTATGGACAGGTGAGAGTTTGCTTTGGGAATGTCACTAGAGTAGAAGGTGATATCATGGTTATACCAGCAAATAATAGATTAGCCGGGAGAGAGGGTTTAGACGAAGTTATGCAACTAGCAGCTGGGCCCGAGTTAAGAGCAGCGTGTACTGAAATTGCAAAAGAAAAACGTAAAACTAACTCACAACCTTGTGGTGTAGGTGAAGCAGTAACCACATCTGCCTACAACTTACCTGCTGAACATCTAGTTCATGTCGTAGGGCCTGATTGCAGAAGACCTACACAAGATCAGTATAGGAGAGAATTATTGAAAAAGTCATATGACTCGTTATTTACAGAAGTGGAAAATCTTGAGCCTCGAAAAACTTTGGTTTTACCTCCTTTAGGTATGGATGTATTTTCTTATCCTCACAGAGAAGGAGCAAGAATGACAATGGAGATAGTATTAGCTTGGATGGATGAAGGAGAAGATCCTGGAGTCGACATGGTTTTAATCGTAACAAATGAACAAAGTTTCCTGAAAAATATGAAAACAGTATATCGTGAAAGTGAAGACCAATTTCCTGGAGTTGACAGAACAAGAGAATATAGGAAAGGAAAATTTCAATAATTTACTTAATCTCAGTTCTAAACTAATATTCGAAAAATGGCTAGAAACACGTTATTCATGCGATGTCCTCAATAACCTTGAGATTACGATAGTATCATGGGAATAGGTGGGGCATACGAGAGAGAGTTGCGGTCAGTGCTTGCAGGTGAGGAAAAGGGAGTACGGGCAATAACAAGATCCTGTAATGAAACAGAACGTGCACAAGCTATGAAAATATGCCAACGTCCATTCCTAGTAGTTAGGGCACCTGGAAGTGGTTCAGAAGGTACAGGTGATCTGCTAGCATTGAGAGGGGATATGTGTTTTCCAATAGAAGTTAAATCCTCGAAAAAGTCTAAATTATATCTGTCTGGAAGAACTGTATTACAATATCAGGCATTGGAAGAAATCGGGAATAGATGTTCAATACAACCATTTTATGCATACCGCCTTAAAGGAGTTAGAGGAGATAGTTGGAGAATATTCAGAGTCAAGACTGAAGGGCTAACAGGAAAACAAAGATTGCTCTCGAGAAGAGTTCCCGAATTACCCTTGACAAGAAACGGAACTCCATATCTTGATTGGGAGAAAGGACTTCCTTTGCATAAATTCCTTTCATTGATTTCTAAATCGGAGAATTCAAATAGTATTCTATCTAGTAAAACTGAGAAGGAAAATAGTCTACCAAAAAATGAGGGAGTAGTTTTTCAATATAAATCATCATCAGAGAGAACAGCATCGAGTCTATCAAATTCTTGAATCAGACTTTCCACCTCTCGAGACAAATTCTCAAATCTAGCCTGATTTAACAAACGTTCGATGCTGTCTCTTTCTCTTCTGATAGAATCTAGTTGACGTTTTTCACTCTTGACTACTTCAGAATCACGTTCAACCATGTAATTCGGAGAGGGTTATCTTTGAAGTCATTTTTGGAATAAAGAACACAAGTTGAAGAGTAGGTGGGTTAGCCACTTAACATGCGAGGAGAGGAGGGGTCTGCGACGAGTCATCTTCTACCTATGATTTCGATATACTTTTTTTACCTCCTTGGACTGCCAATTTGGGGTGCCATATTAATGGTAATTTGGTATTGGGGATTAATTACTCTAGAAAATAATGGTACTTTAGATAATTGGGATGCAACTAGAGTATTGGGTTTCATACTAATGATTAGAACCAAAAAAGGTAGAATTTTTTTAGATAGTATCTCAAAATATAGGCGATTTTGGAGAGGATTTGGAGAGTTTTCAATATGGTTATGTTTTATCGTAATGTTTGGCGTAATGCTTCTTTTAATTTTCAGCGCTATACTCAGTGCTACTTCTCCTCCGGAAGAACCGATTCCGGCAAAAGATCTATTGTTAATTCCGGGAGTAACAAGTTTCGTACCCTTCTGGTGGCCTGTAATTGCACTTGTAATTGCTATCATAATTCACGAATATGGACATGCAATACAGGCAAGAGTTCACGGCATGAGGGCGAAAAGTTTTGGATTATTACTTCTGGGTCCTTTGCCAATGGGTGCTTTTTTTGAACCGGAGATTCAAGAAATGACCAAAGCACCCAGGAGAGAAAGATTACGAATTTATGCAGCAGCACCATCGATAAATATTGTCACTACATACATTGTGTTAATTCTACTTTCCTGTACAGCTTCAGGATTTGTTGCTTCTGAACCAGGATTGCATGCTAAAGGAATCATCATTGGTAGTGGTGCTGACGATGCTGGTCTAGAACCCTATGAAATAATCACGCATCTCGATGGAATAGAAGTTTCAGATTATGATTCATTTACAGAAGTAATGGATACAAAAAATGCAGGAGATGAAATGAACCTGTCAGTATTATCCCGGAAGGATGATGCTGGGGAAAGAGATTCTAGAAATATTGTTGTGACATTGACTGATCAGTTAGATTATTATATTTCACAAGGAATTCCTGAATGGTTCGAGGGGAATTGTAACAGTGAAGAAAACTGTATGAATGAATATATCGATTTTTTAAATGAAAATGGCATACAAGAAGGGGACGCATTTCTTGGTGTTAGCGGAATATCATCAGGAACTAGTGCGGTTGATGGGTATAAACTATCATCAACCGAAGATTTGAATCCTGTATTTAGAACTGTGATTTTTATATTCAAGCCATTAGAATTACTAGGTCAACCAATACAATTGGAAGGGCATTCAATGCCTCTTGAAGAAAGAGACCTACTTGAATCAGGAGATGGAGCTATCGCCTCGATAATCGGTACAAATGGAATGTTGGCTATATTCGATTTCTTATTTTGGTTTGCTTGGATAAATTTTATCCTTGGATTTGCTAACCTAATTCCAATGGTTCCATTTGATGGTGGACAGATAACGAGAGATTCAACCCACTCTATAATTAAATTCTTTGGGAAAAAAATGAATCCATTGAAAGTTGAAAATTTAGCTAATAGAGTAAGTGGCCTAAGCAGTATAATTATACTTCTGATCGTTTTATTCCCAATTTTGTTAGCAAATATATTCTAATCTATTCTTCCTCATCACTTTCTTTAGGAAAAACGATATCATATAACATCGGCATAATTACTACTGCAGCTATTAGGGTCAAGAGATTACTCCAAGTTTTTGGAGAAACAAAATCTGAGGTTCCTGAGAATAATAATTTGATAGAACCAACCCAAGGAACCTCGGAGGACGCTACACCTACTATCCAATTATCTCTAACAGCAGTAACTGGATTTCCGTATTCATCTTTTAATCCGCGACTCAAAATATAGGAGTCATCCGCTGTAGAACTTGTTGCCCTTAATTGATCTATTGTACAACCGTTTGTTAATCTATTATCTCCAGTAGTTAAGTATCCTTCGTGATTTGGAACCCACTTATCGATAGTCAAATTACCATGAGGTGCACAAGAATAATCTAATTTCAGAGATATATTTGCAACATTGACTAAGTTACTTCCTGGTACGTCCCAAGTTAAGATACAAATATTCTTCAATTCATCAAATACTCCTTCCGAACAAGAATCATCAACTGGAATTTCGGTTAAATTAGCTTCTGCTTTGAGCAATGCTCGATGAATTACTGGGGTATCATTACCACCATTTTTTTCATAGATTATTACATCCCCCAACATTCCATGCATTTCATATCCAAAATTTTCATTTTCTTCGTTTGATGCTTCTAGATATGTGATTATATCAACTCTATCTGGATTCATGATTAAGACTAAATCTCCAGGATCAATCGCACCTAGAGAACCCTCTTCACTATGTTTCATTGAGCCAGATTCTACTACAACCATGGGAGGAAACATACCTGTTGCCAACCACATTGAACCCAGCAATAAAAAAACTAAACCTATAGCAAGAAAAACTTCTCTAAGGTAAATTTTGACATCATTTGACATACTAATTCTCCTTGATATCATATGGCCTGGTTGAATATAATAGATAAAAGAAAAATAAGATTAGAATAATACTGACAGGATCTACATGAGGGGCAAGATAATGAAATGAGGTGGAACCACTAATTCTCTCAGTTAAATCTAACGTGTATTCTCTAGAGCCATTCATAGATGCTAGGCCAAAAATCATGTTCCATAATAATGAGACTAAAGTAACTGATGTAAGTATAATTATCATCCTATGGAAAAATAATTCTCTAAGTAAATTAAGTCCAGGGAGTTGGCGTGAAATGACAGAATTTGGATTATTCCACCAATAATGTTCTTTCCCAGTATTATTATCCAGACTAATTTTAGTCGAATTATTAAGATTCTTTCCAACCGGTATGTTGTGTGATTCAAGTAACGCACGCATCATACTCATATGTTTGGCCCCAAGCATGATTGCGGCCTCTTCACCCTCTTTTCGACGTCTTAATACTTCAGCGCGAGAATCTAATTGCAAAATATCATCTAGAAGTTGTTTCTTTTCCATGTAAAAGAAAAATTCAGGACCGACATAAAATGTTCCAATCGCTCCAGCTAACATTCCTATCCAACTTAATGTAACAATATTCTCTTTAGAGGGGTCTGTCGGACCAGATAATCCAAAAAGAAAGATAACACCCCAAACTAACAGAGCAACAGATAGTATAGAAACATTGGTCACTATCTGGAAATGTCTACCTCTCTGGCTATCCCACAATCGGCCAAAAAAACTCGGGTTTCTTTCATCTCGACGAGCCATTGTACCACTCGTGGGTAAGGCTTCGTGGCTTAGTGTGTTACGCAAACAAGTTCACATGAAAAATATTATTTTACCAATTAATTGATGTGCTATACTATCAATCGGATAATATGAGAAGGCAGTGGTTAGTGACTCTGATTGTTGTTGGATTGATGCTCTCAGGCTGTATCGGTCCCGAATTTCAAGATTTAGATGAAGATGGAATAGAAGATAGTGAAGATCTAGATATGGATGGAGACGGATGGGATAATTTGGTTGAAATTGATTGTAATAGTGATCCAAATAATTTTGATAATGTTCCTAATGATTTAGATAATGATACAGTTTGTGACGAATTAGACGAGGACATTGACGGAGATAATCTACCAAATGATTGGGAATCAGAAAGAGGATTAGATCCAAGAGACTCTAATGATACTTTGATTTGTCACGGGTTTTCAGAATTTTGCTTAAGAAATTATGACAACTTTACATTCCCTGAAACTCACAATGCATTTGCAACCTCAGAGGATGGTGTGATTTTGGGAACTAACCATTACACCGGACTCCAAGCACAATGGGATGGAGGAATTAGAGCATTTATGGTAGATGCACATCACCTTAGAGAAGACCAGACTGAAGCTGAAGATGTTAGATTCTGTCATGGCTCTCCGGGACAATTCCCACATCCTTGTGCGTATTCAGAGGTTGATGCTTTTGAATGGTTGTCCCATCTAAATTCATTGATGAATTTAACCAGTCAAGAATGTTTATCCAAATGTGGAAATGTAGTTTCTATTCTAGTTGAAAATTATGTACCTGCTGAACATCTAGAATTCTTATTTAATGAAACAGGAATTTTAGAAAGAGCATTCATACATCAGTTAGGAGATAGTTGGCCATCAATCGGAGATATGATTCTACAAAAGAAAGATGTTGTAATTTATGTTCAATCAGAATATAATGAAAGTTTTTCATATTTCCATCCAGCATGGAAACACAGTTGGGATACTCCATATGGTCAACAAAGTAAAGAAGAAATGACATGCGAATTAGGCAGAGGAGATTCTAGTCAACCTGTTTGGCACCTAAGTAACTGGCTAAGTAGTATTTTTGGAACTGCTGATCCTTACAAGGCTCATGAAGTGAATCAATATGAATTTTTACTAAACAGAACTATAGAATGTTGGGAAATAATGGATAATCGGCCGACTTTTGTCGCTGTAGATTATTGGGAAGATGGTGAAATTACTAATGTCACTATTACATTGAACAAAATGGATAATTGGGATGATGAAATTCCTACACATCAATAATTTCATATTATATTGATTTGTAAAATCGTTGGGTTTTCTAGATAGAACTTATTCGTTAGGTACATGGAAGGGGCAGCGATCGAAATTCTGCACCCTAAAGTCAAGAAATTGATTAAAAATTTAGGCTGGGATTTAACTCCAATACAAGAAGAAGCTGTGATTGATTTATGTTCCGGAGAAAATAGATTATTAGTTGCACCAACTGGAAGTGGAAAAACTGAAGCAGCAATATTACCGGTCATTTCAAGGGCAATTAATGAAAGTTGGGAAGGGCTTTCAATTCTATATATTACACCACTCAGAGCATTAAATAGAGATATTGATAGAAGATTATCAACCATGCTTGAACCTCTAGGTCTGACTGTTGGTTTGAGACATGGAGATACTACACAAAAAGAAAGAACTAAGCAGTCTAAGAATCCTCCAAATTTATTAGTTACTACACCTGAAACCACACAAATAATGATGTTGGGGAGTAAATTAAGAAAGCATCTTTCGAATATTAAAGTAATAATTTTAGACGAAATACATGATTTGGCAGGAAGCGAAAGAGGTTCTCAATTAATGGTTGGATTAGAACGAATAGAAGATATTAATCCTAATAAAATACAGCGAATAGGGCTGTCAGCAACTGTAGGGAATCCTGAAGAAGTTGCTTCTTATATGTCAAAAAGTGCTCTACCTATAATGGGTCCTTCTCCAAGATTTACTGATGTCTTAGTACACAAAGAAATACCCACTCCTGAGGATAATATTTTGTCTGTAAAATGGTCAGTATCTCCTAATTCGATAGCTGCATTCCGGAGATTGGCTAATTCATTAATTGAAGATTATCCATCCCTAGTTTTCGTTAATTCTCGATCTGCAGCTGAAACAGTTTCACAGAGATTAATCTCTATGGTACCTGAAATAAATGTAGGAGTACATCATGGAAGTCTCGCATCTGAAACAAGAAAAGAAATGGAGGATAAATTGAGGAATGGTGAAATGCATGGAATCATTTGTACTAGCAGTCTTGAATTAGGGATTGATATTGGCTCGATAAAAAAAGTCCATCAATTACAATCTCCAAGGGCGGTAGACAGATTATTGCAGAGAATGGGGAGGGCAGAACATCATCTAGGAGGAACGGGTAGAGGAGAAATTTTGGCTTGGGAAGTAGACGAGATTTCAGAATGTGCTGTAATTTCTAGAAAAGCTATGGCTTCAGAATTGGAGGGAGTTGAATGGCAAACTGAGCCTGGAGTTGTTGCTGCAAATCAATTCATTCAGCTAGGTATAGAGAGAGGTTTGGTACCATTAGAAAAGGCAAATGAAATTATACAAAAATGTTCTTTATTCAAAGACTGGAATTATCAAAAAAGTATTGATATCTTGAGAGTTCTAAATGACCGTTGGTTGATTAGACTTATTGAGAATCCAGACGAATCTGATGTTACTAAATGGCCTGCAAAACTTTGGGAAGAATTAGCAAAAAAAACTGACCAGAATATTCCTGAAGAAAGACCTCCATGGGATGAAGAACAAGAAGAGTCTGATAAAATTAAATGGAGGAGAGCAATGGTTAAAGTTCTTCCAAAAGAACTGAAGAATGGTTGGTTTTCTCCATCAGGGAAAGCTTCCAGATCGAGAACTGAACATATCTCAATGATTCCTGATGAAATATCTTACAGAGTAAGAGATGCAGTGAGTCGAACTGTTCTTGGCTCCGTTGACGAAGCATTTGTATTATCGCTAAATAGTGATGCTAGTGATGATTCTCTTGGAAGAGCAAGGAGATTCGTAATGGCAGGAAGAACATGGCAAATTGTAGATGCTGATCCGGAACAGGAAGAACTTCTAGTTGCTCCAATTAAAGAAACAGGAGAAGCACCTGTATGGACCGGAGAATTACCTCCAGTACCAAAAGAAGTGGCTAGAGAAGTTGGAAAATTAAGAAGAGCTGTTGGAATTACTATCGGAGCCCTTGAAGATGATAATTCTACTATCCCCTTTGAAGAATATCCCTTATCTGCTAGTGCAAGAGACGTATTACTGAATGCTGTATCTGGACATATTGAGGCCACTGGAGTTCTACCTGATGAAAGAACCATAACTGTTGAAGAAAGACAAAATACAATCATCTTGAATACATGTGCTGGTTCAAAAATTAATGAAACTCTAGCATATCTAATTCAAGCATTTGGTTCATTGAAAGAAGGAAAAATGGGTAGAACATTAATTGATCCATACCGAATATCTATTCAAATTCCTGGAACAAAATCTGAAGATATCTTGGGTTGGTTACAAGACACACCCCCTGCAGCGTTACCGTCATTAATGAGAATGACAATTCCAAACGGAAGAGCAGTTAGATGGAGAGTTGTTCAAGTTGCAAGAAGAATGGGAGTTTTGCAGAAAGGGGTTGATCCACGTAAAGTAAATCTTCAGGGATTAATGAAAAGATGGAAAGGAACGCCAGTAATTGAAGAAGCACTAAGTAAATTATTTCACGAAAGGATGGATATAGAAGCAACTATGGATTTGCTAAATAAAATTCAAAAAGGAGATGTCAAATTATTGGTTACTCCACCAGGTCCACTTGGGCAGTCTAAAAAAAGTGAGAAAGATCTGTTACTTCCTTCTTGGTCAGATAAAGAATTGAGAGAGCATTTAGAAGTTCGATTAGTTAATGAAAGAGCAATACTAATCTGTCTGAACTGTAATAATAAAACAAGAAGAAGAGTTGCTAGATTTGCCGAAAGAATTGAGCCGTGTTCAACATGTTCAGGGACTATGCAAGCATGTGCTCCAGAAAGAATGGAGGGGATGTTATCAGAATGGGTTGAAAGTAAAGATCCCAAAATTTCTGGTAAAATGACAAAGAATGCTGAACTAATTCGAACACATGGTAAAGATGCAATCATCTGTATGATGGGGCGAGGAATTGCTGAAGAAACTGCAACAAAAATTCTTAGAGGTCATATCTCAGGAGAAAGAGTGAGATTACTTAGATCTATACATAATGCAGAATTAAAGTATGCTTCTACAAGGAGATATTGGGGTTAACATAGGCAATCACTATTTCCATCCTTTCACAGCGTATCAACATGCTAATCGGTTTGACTGGTAGGAATGCTTCTGGAAAATCAACAATTGTAAATTGGTTTTCAAAAAAAGGGTTAGAGACTTCTTCATGTTCTGATTCAATTAGAGCATGGCTTGCAGAACAAAATATTGAACCAACTCGAGATGCTCTAATTGAAGGAGGGAGAGAGCTTAGAAGAAAAGGGGGTGCTGGAATATTAGCAGAAATGCTACTTGAGATTCTTGATGGAAAAGATGCCGTAGTTGATTCAATTAGAACTCCCGGAGAAGTTGAAGCCTTAAGAAAAAGAGATGATTTTATTCTGATCGAAGTTAGAGCGAATACAGAAACAAGATGGGAAAGGTTGCAGAGTCGTGCGAGGACTGGTGACCCGCTAGATAAAGAGACTTTTTTGAAACAAGAAAGAGCGGAAGCAGAGGCAAAAGATGATGCGGGACAGGCTCTGAATGCAACAGCTGAATTAGCAGACTTAGTTATTCTAAATGATGGAACAGAAAAAGAATTACTGGATGATTTAGAAGAACTATATCAGAAATTAAGATAGTTTTTCTAATATCCGGAAGATGATTTATCAATTGAATATAACTGGGATTATTATGAGAAGACTTGGGCTCTATCTTGCTATTTTACTAGTAATCATCGCATCCTCAAATGTTCAGGCTGCAGAAGTCCCACCAAAGCCAGATGAGGAGGGAATATGGGTTATTGATTCCGCCCAGGTTCTATCTAGTACACAATTTGATATTTTGAATGAAAAATGCAATCAAATATACCTAGAATCTGGAAAACCGATAGTGGTTCTGACAATTGAAAGTTATCAAGATCAAGGTGCAGAGGGTTGGGATAAAGAGCAATACGCTAGATTTGCTTTCGATGAATATGGAATTAATGATGATAATAACGAAAATAAAGCAATACTGATTTTCATGTCAGAACAAGATAGACAATTCTGGACTGAATTAGGAGGTGGATTTTCAGATGAAGGATGGGATTGGTATGTTCAGGAAGTCTTCGATTATGATGTAAGACCATATCTGTCTGAAAATATGTGGTATGAGGGCTTAAATGCCGCAGTTGAAGGAATGGAACTAATTGTTAACCAAGGAGAGATTACATATCCTGAATGGGACAAGGTTGCCGATGATTCGACACCTAATTGGATTATTGATGAAGCGGGGTTAATCGTTGATGTGGATGAAAACGATATTAACTTGAGAATAAATGATATTGAAAAGAATACAAACTGCTCTATATTAATTGTTACTATAGACGGTCTAAGCGGAAAAAATGCCTCTTTTATTGGCCCATATCAATATGCAGATGGAGCTTTTCAGAATTATGATTTGGATGAATGTGATATTTTATGGTTAATCATTACTGATTCTGATGCATGGGGTGCTTACTGGGATGTTCAAGTTAGAATGGGAGAACAATATAATAGTAATTGGATAGATTACATGTACGATAAACAATGGAATATTGTCGATGAATTATATTGGGGTGCTGAAGAAGTTGATGATTTTCTGTTACATGAGATTGTAGATTACTCAGAGAAAGCGATTCTCAATGATGGCTTTGATATGGATGAATGGATAGAAATCAATAC
>Ga0066371_10000319_pt1 | contig 10932 bp, 14 predicted proteins | sample Knorr_S15_td_DCM_FD_71214 | JGI IMG/M metagenome (GOLD analysis project Ga0066371, IMG submission 71214) | Marine microbial communities from Southern Atlantic Ocean transect - Knorr_S15_td_DCM_ad_63m_LV_B | ecosystem: Environmental > Aquatic > Marine > Oceanic | place: Southern Atlantic ocean... | reverse complement strand
ATTACCGAATGTGATCGCTGGAGTGACAAAACAATAGTTCAAGGTTTAGACAGAATCGCGAGTGGGGAAGGAGTCCTAAGTGAAGAAGGTAACAAGTCAATTCCCAGTTCAAGTTCATATTGGGTAGTGGATCCACTTGATGGCACAACTAATTTTGCAGCAGGCATTCCTTACTGGGCAATATCAATAGCGCGTTTCACGAATGGGCAGCCTGAGACAGCTGTGCTTGATATTCCAGCTCTCAAAAAAAGAATTCTTGCCATTAGAGGGAAAGGGGTTTGGTTAAACAACAAACCACTTAAACCTGAGTCTCGCATCAAAAAAAATAGCGCTTGCATTTCTCTGTGTAGTCGATCTATTAAAGTTTTACAAAAGAAACCAGAGCAATCTTTCCCTGGAAAAATCAGATTACTTGGAGTCTCAAGTTTAAATATGACTAGTGTTGCAATAGGACAAACCGTTGCGGCATTAGAAGCTACTCCGAAAATCTGGGATATTGCAGCAGCATGGTTAATACTTGAAGAACTGAATTGTCTCATCAATTGGCTTGAGAGTCATCCTAAAGATCTTGTCTCAGGGACAGATCTTACTTCAGTAAATTTTCCTTTACTCACAGCATCCTCTGAAGATCAGATGAGCAAGATGCTGCCTTGGGCTAATGCATTAATTCAAGATAGTTAATGCACTATCTGCTTATTGCTTATGCAATCAATAAAACATATTGCTGAACTTAAAAATGCATGATTTGCAATCTACCGAGTCAACTTGGAGAAAACTGCTCCCTAGGAGGTAGCGTAATAGTCAATACTGATAAACCAAAGTGGGTTTGAATTGGGGTCGAAAAACAAGATGGTTTTTTAGCAGCCTCTGGAGAGCTTATGAAAGATGGTCTAAGTGTGATTGCGTCGACTTGAGCGCAGCATTTGCTTACTACACTCTTCAGTCTTTTTTCCCAATTTTACTAATTTCATTATCAGTAGCATCATGGTTTTTAGGAAAACAGCCAGGATTAGATCAACAAATTATTTCTCTAGCTGCTCAAGTTTTACCTCCAGAAGTTGTTGGTTTGGTTGATTCAACACTAATCAAATTAGTTAATCAACGTTTTGGGGCTGGAATCTTAGGCGCAATGTTCTTGATGATCACTGCTGGCAATGCCTATCTAACATTACAAAGAGGAGCAGATAGATTATGGGAAGACGTTCTACCAGTGAAATCAAAACCTGATCCACTAAAAATTCAAGCATTTCGATTTATCAGAAATAGAATCGAAGCCTTTTTTGTTGTTCTATTAGTTGGTTTTTTAATGGTAATTGATCAAATCAGTGCAAATATTCGTATGATCCCAGGCGCAGTTTTAGAAGACTTAGCAAACAAAACACCTTGGATTGAGAATGCAATGGAAAAAATACCCGTACTTCAAGTAGGTCAATTCATGCTGCCTTTAATAGGTTTTTCAACTATGGCATTACTTTTACAGGGCTTACTTCCCAGCAGAAGAGTCCCTTTAAAACCACTAATACCCGGTGCTTTTATGATCGGGACTTTGCTAACTATTCTAAATTTGGCAGTTAGCAGAAGTATCCTCTCCTTAGGGTCAAGATTTCAAGCATACGGATTTATTGGAGGAGTCCTAGTCTTAACTCTTTGGGTTTGGATGGTTGGAGTAATTATTTATTTTGGTCAATGTTGGAGTGTTGTAATTGCAAGTATGCGTCGCAATCGATACTTTTAAACATCAAATAAACAATCAACGAGATTTCAATTAGAATTAATATATTAAGCTAAACAATTAAAACCCTCATGAATAAACCATCTTCATTTATTTGGATGGTCTTTATTTTACTTTTAATTGTGCCTACACCAGCTGGAAAATTTATTATTGATTTAGCAGGTGGAATATTCATAATAATTACTATAGTACCCTTAATACTAGGAGGAGTTGGTTGGTTTGCCTGGAAAAGAATTCAATCAAAAGTACAAACTTGCGAAAATTGTGGATCAACTTTTATAAATAGTCAAACAATTTGTCCGATATGTGGAACAAGCATAAGAAACGAAAAAGATAATCTAGAGAATATTCCAGCCAGTGCAGCAACAATTGATATTCAATCAGAGAATATAGATTTATAAATCAATCTATATTTAAATATTCAGAATTAATTTCATTAATCTCTTGTTCAACAAACTCAAGAAGTTCCTCGCAATGTTTAAGAAGTAGATTCCCTTTTATATAATTACTTTGAATTTTATCCAGGGAAATATTTTCATCTTGCACATTGCTTAAAATAGTTTCCAATTCTGATATTGATTCTTCATAGTTTAACTTCTGTATATCTTTTCTTAAAGTCTCTATATTGTGATTCTTATTTTCCTTATCAGAAGTTGAAGAAAGATTTTTAGAACTCTCATCAGGAAATGACATAAAATATAAAATTAGATATAATAAATTTATATTTTATCATAATTAGTACTATCAACCTTTGCCGTAATATTTCCATCAGACAACTGAATTAATAAGTTATCTTTTTTCTTAATATCTTTCACACTATAAATCGAATTACCTGCCTCATCAGTAATTAATGCAAAGCCTCTTTTTAGCAATTTACCTGGAGAAAGTGCATTCAAAAGCTGATAAATATACTTTATTTTAGTTTTCTTAGAATTTAATAATATTTGAGGTGACTGTGATTTAAACAAAACCTTCTTTGTATATAGAGAATTTTTTTGATTCTTAAAATAAAACTTAAAATAATCTATGAGAATCTTTTTAGTTTGCAAGAAATTATTTTTTTCAAGATCTATTGAAGGTAGTAAATCAACAATTGCAGCAGTTGGAGTTGCTGCCCTGTGGTCTGAGACAAGATCAGAAACGGTAAGATCATCCTCATGCCCTATTCCTGTAACTACAGGAATAGGAAATGTCGCTATTTCTCTAGCTATGATTTCACTATCAAACAACATTAAATCCTCTCTACTTCCTCCTCCTCTAGCTATAACTATCGCATTTAATTGTAACTTATTCTTTCTCAATTTATGTAAAACAACCTTTAATTCATTTGCGTGATTACCTTGCACTGAAATAGGAATTATATTCATTTTAGTTAAAGGCCATCTCTCCTTCGCAGTCCTAAGAATGTCAGCCAAGGCAGAGCTTGGAACACTTGTAAGAATACCAATTGAATTAGGATATTTTGGTAATTTTCTTCGTAATGAATCATCAATCAGACCTTCTTCCAAAAGTTTTGCTTTAACTATTTCGAACTTCTTAAGAACAGTAGAAATAGCTGGTCTGATATCAATAACTTGAACTGATATTCTTGCTTGAGATTCCCAAAAATTTAATTTAGCAACAATAACAACACCATCATCTTGGTTGGGTAAAAATTTTAAAGATTTTATTGTGGATGACCATGCAACTGCATCAACACTTGCTTTTCCATCAGTTAAGGTCAACCACAAATGACCTTTTTTTAGCTGAGATTTAGAAACAGTTCCATTAAGTATAAATTTTGGAGCAAATCCTCTTTTCAACAATAATCCAATAGACTTATTTAATTCATTAACACTATATGTAGGTAAAGATTCTTTAGAGCTATTAAGATGATTCAAAAACTATTCACAATAAAAAAATAAAAATTAGTTTTTCAACCAATTCCCATCTGAGTTAAAATCCCCTGACCTGTTAAAACCTCTGTTGTTAAACCTATCAAAATACCCATCATGGCTAATCGGCCATTCCATATTTCAGCAAAATTGACAAACCCAAAACGAGGTTCGAAGTTATCTTTCATTTTTAAATCAAAATCAATTTAATGATACTAAAGAAAAGCTCTAAATGAGAAAATATATAACTGAAGTTTTTAAATTAATAGGTTTTTAAAAACTTACCGAACATGCTTTGCTCCATCAACTGGATGATAATCCTCTCCGGTTAATTCCTCATAAATAATTGCTGGTAATCCAGTTTCAAACATTGTTTGAAGTGCTTCCTTTAAATATGGATTCCATCCACCAGTACTAACTTCCCCATGTCGGACTGTCCAATCCCATGTTCCTTGCAAATCCCTAGGGATTCTTCCTTCTCTATCTCGTCTGGCGACCAAATCAAGAGATTCTACTAAGCCAACTTGAATAGGATCTTTTCCATAAGCTGGCGTAAGACTAAGTTCAAGCCTTACTGGATCTTCCTTTAATAATCTGAGACGAAACCTTGGAGGTAACTTCATGTTTTTCAAAACTGCAGCAACTATGCGAGTTCTTTGTTCCAAAATCAAAACCTCTTTAATAACTATGTAATGTCAAACCAAAAAATCTAATGAAAATTATTCAGAAGGCTTTTCAAATGATTGTGGATGATCAGTGTCCTTTGAAAAACGAACTGTGAGCAAATCTTCATCAGTAATGCCGCCATCTTTGTTTAAGAGTTCCGGATGAATAGTAACCAAACCTGTGCGATCGATGTTTTTTTTATTTATAAATGAATTTTGGTTTTGTGATGATTTGGTTGAAAAAAAACCATTCATCATTGTCCTAGCAGCCAAAATCAACAAAACAAAAAATGAAAGGCCATATAAAAAAGGTAAGGAATTGTTCAACATTTGCACGATGAGAAATCAAAAAACTGAATGGCTCAATCAAATTGATTTTTGACCTGACTGTGATTTAATCATCAATCACAGAATAAATCAAACCCATATTCTAAAGGAAACTATCGTTCTCCGCTAAAGCTCTTTAGTACAAATCCATGGGAATAGGATTAAAGGATATTACAATTTTTAAAACCAGTATCATAATATTTATAAGAAAAAACTAATCCCTTTGACCATCATGAATGGATTAGATACCAAACAACTATTAATTGGTTCACTAAAAATTCGCCAACAAAAATATTTAAAAGTTTTTCTTTTAGTTGTACTTTTTGCTTGTCACTTCCAACTGATTCCTCCGCTTCAATCTGGTGAAACTCTTCTTATTCCACAAAAAAGTCTCAATAAACAATCTTTCGTATCAAAAGCATTAAATGTTAGTGGGGATGCAGTTGTAACAATAGAAACAGAGCGAAAAATTGTTTATTCAAGAGAAGGAATGTTTCCTCCGGGAATATTGAATGATGCATATTTAGAACGTTTTTTTGGTCTGAGAGGACTCCAAATCCCCAGATCTCGAATTGAAAAAGGTCAGGGAAGTGGAGTTATTTTTTCGAAGGAAGGTCTTGTCTTGACTAATGCACATGTAATAGAAAAAACTGACCAACTAATAGTTGGTTTGTCAGATGGACGAAGAGTACTTGGAAAGATTGTTGGACAAGATTCTTTGACTGATCTTGCTGTTATTAAGCTTCAAGAAAAAGGTCCATGGCCAACAGCTCCATTAGGTGATTCCGAAAATCTAAAAGTTGGTGATTGGGCAATTGCAGTGGGAAATCCGTTTGGACTAGAAAATACAGTAACCCTTGGAATAATTAGCAATCTTAATAGAGATGTTGCTCAGTTAGGCATCTCCGACAAAAGAATCGATTTAATTCAAACTGATGCAGCAATTAATCCAGGTAATTCTGGAGGTCCATTATTAAATTCTTTTGGAGAAGTAATTGGTATCAATACTCTTGTTCGAACAGGACCAGGTGCTGGATTAGGTTTTGCAATACCAATCAATAGAGCCCGAAAAATAGCTAATGATCTAATAACTACTGGGAGAGCGAAGCATCCAATGATCGGCGTAACATTATCAAGCAATATCAAACAAAAAAGTAAGTTTCTTTCTCAAAGAGAAAGCGGAGCAATTATTAAATACTTAACACCAAATGGTCCTGCCGAAAAAGGTGGGTTAAAAATTGACGATCTAATAATTTCAATTAATAATGAAATAATCTCAACTCCAGCGGATGTAGTGCAAAAAATTAATCAAAATGATTTAAAATCTAACTTGAAAATTAAAATAATAAGAAATAAAAAAGAGTACCTAAAGATCATCAAGCCTATTGATATTTATGAACTTAAAATATAAATCAAAATATAGATTTTAAAAAATAGCTATTTTTGGCGAGGTTTTTTTCTTTTTCGCTGTTTTTCTCGATTAGATAATCTTTTTCGCTCACGCTCTGCTAATTCCAATTCTTTATCTTTTTCGTTTTGCTCTTCGATTTTTTTCTCTTTATAATATTTATAATCACCTCTATACTTTATTAATTGACCATCTCGTATTTCAACAATTTTATTTGCTACTTTTGAAATAAAATATCGATCATGAGAAACTATTAATGCAGTACCATTATAATTAGATAGTGCCTTTTCTAGCATTTGTTTTGAAGGTATATCTAGATGATTTGTAGGTTCATCGAGAATCAATAAATTTGAGGGCTTAATAATCATTAAAGCTAAAGCTAATCTAGCCTTCTCGCCTCCACTAATCTGACTGACCTCCTTGAAAACCGATTCATTAGTCAATCCAAAGCTACCCAACAAAGACCTTACTTCTGTTTGAGTCCAATTTGATACTGATTCGCTAAGTGTTTCAAACACTGTTTTTTTTAATTCCAAAGCTTCTGCCTGATTTTGTTCAAAATAACTAGGAATAATATTATATTTACCTAGTTTTATAGACCCTTCATCAGGCTTTTCTAGACCCATGATTAGTCTCAATAAAGTAGATTTTCCAGAACCATTTTTTCCTAAAAAAGCTATTCTTTCACCTGGCTCAACCTCCAAATCAGCACCTAAAAATAAAATATTTTCATCATAACTATGGGTTAAATCCGTAATACTTAAAACATCCTTACCAATACGAGGAGCATCCATGAATTGAAACACAGGTCCTTTCAATCGGCTCTCAGGTGCTTCAATTTTTTCAATTTTATCTAATAACTTTTCTCTACTTTTCGCTTGTGTACTTCTAGTAGCGCTAGCTCTAAATCTCTCTATATATTCCTTTTGTACTTGTATGTCCTTTTGCTGCTTTTCATAAGAAGCCTTTGTTGATTCCATTTCAAAATCTTTCTGTTGAATGTATGACGTATAATTCCCTAGATAAGTTTTAGATTCACCTCGCTCTGTATTTACAATTTTTGTACAAACTTTATCTAAAAAAGATCTATCATGACTAACAATAACCATTGAAACTTTCTGATTAAGTAAATAGTTCTCTAACCATTCAATAGTGTCTAAATCTAAATGATTAGTTGGTTCATCTAATAACAATAAATCAGGAGTTTGTAGGAGGATTTTACCTAAAGCTATTCTCATCTGCCAACCACCGGAAAAGTCTCCAACCAACCGATCCGCCTCTTTATAATTAAAACCAATAGTAGGCAATAGCTTTTCAACTTTAGACTCCAAATCGTAACCATTTATTGATTCAAATTTACTTTGAATCACGCTTAATTCTTTAATTAATGAATCCAAATAGTCTAAGTCCTTAGAAGCTAATTCGGATTCCATTTTTTCCTGAATCTGTTTTTGACTATGAAGTAAATCAGAAGCTTCTTTAAATGCCTCAAATAACTCTTGTCTAACAGTTCTTGAACAATCAACATCAAATTCCTGTTTTAAATAAGCAATAGATGGATCACCTTCAGTAATCAAGGATCCATCAGTCGCTTCTTCCAACCCTGCAATAATTTTTAATTGTGTCGATTTTCCTGCTCCATTAACTCCAACAAGACCAATTCTCTCTCCATTCTTTATTTCCCAACTGACATCTTTCAAGACTTCTCCAGTGGGATAAATTTTACTGATCTTCTCAAGTCGCAACACTACAAGAAAACCCCATGTGAATTACCTTCAATCATTTAGCTTTAAAAGATATCAACTAATTTAAATTACATTACTTAAGTTAGACCATGTTAAGACTCGAACAAATTAGTGCTTTAGTTCTCGCGGCAGCCCTTGCAATTCCAAGTTATTGGTTTTTTTGGACTATGGCAGGCGGTGGCGGTTATGAACGACGAGGAGTAACAGAGAGTGGACAAGATTCATTAGCAATCCCTAATTCACTAAAAAATCAATCACAATCCACCCCTAGCTTTTAATAGCCATTGTTTCGTATCTAAATCATCAATAGTAGACAAATACTCTTTAACCTCTTTTGAAGTCACCGGCAAATTCATTTCATTTCCAAATGCACATATAGCTTCCATGGCACCTTTGGGATTTTGAAGAGCCTGACGGAAAAGATCTTGTTTTTTAGCCTGATCTGCATTTATTAGCTTGTACAGCGCTTCAGCATTGCCGCTCATAAGAAAATCATTTACTTATACAAAGAATATTAAATTACGCAGCTTTTGTCTCAAAACTTGGTGATTCATTGTATTTGTCTAAATCACTTTCATTCGAACCTAAGGCAGAAGCGTCTTTCATACTCCTAGCATCCATACAAAGCACTTTGCGTAGTTGCGCAAAGTTAGCAGCATGAGATGACCTTCCTTCTTTGCTGGCCCCGTACTCAGCCCTTTGCAAAACATGATGTAAATGGGTCAATAAATACGAACTGACAACAGCAGAAATTACAACATCTCCATTTTTACTATTACGACGACTCTTTTTTCTTGGGCGTTTTACAGCTTGTTTTTCTACAACAACAGTTGAAGAGAGAGACTTAGATGTTTGCGGAAGAGATGGTTGAGACATGAAATACTCCTTGTTAATCAAAAGAATCAAGCAAAGGCAGACAAGGGAAAGTAAGCCAGAATGGCAACTATCATACACAAGGATACTACCCTTGCGTACAAGTGTACACTATTAAGTATCAGGTAGTTCTTTGTAGGGATGGCTACTCGTCAAAACTCATCTAACGGGAAGCAAAAATCACCTCGGATACAAGTTGTCCTGCCAGAAGATTTATGCGAGAAATTGTCAGAATTGGCCGAGCAAGAGTCTAGAACTGTGAGCAATATGGCCAAAGTTTTAATCCAGGAAGGTATTAACCGTTCCAAATCAATAGAAGTTTCAGCAGCTAAAGAATTAGAAATACAGAAAACCCAAAACTTTATAAATACATTAGAAAACCAAAAAACACAAAGGTTAAAAGGTGTTCCAAAAAGATTAAGGTTTAGAAGAAATTAATTATTCAAACAATGCATATCAAGGATCAACTCTTACTCCATAGAGCATCGATTTATTTGCTCCTGTAATGTTACTAGGATTAACTTTTCTCTGTAAGCAATGCCACCACGATAAAGTTGCAAAGACTAAAGCTTCTCTAAATTGAGATGGAATTCCAATTTCATTTATTTTACGAACATGAACACCTCGACATTGTTTCTGTAATTGTCTAATTAAAAATAAATTTCTACTTCCACCACCAGCGACCAAAAGCTCAATTAAACGTATTTTCTTAATCCTAAAAAGATTCTCTAAATCTTGAGCAATTATTGATGCAGTAAATGTTGTGAGTGTCGATAATAAATCTTCTGTTGATAAATTACCTAATTCTTGTTTCCTATTTTTTAAGTATTGAGAACCAAACTTTTCTCTCCCTGTAGATCTAGGTGGTTGTAGATGAAAAAAAGGCTCCTTCAACCATTTTTCAATAATACTGAATTCAGGTCTTCCACTAGAAGCGAGTAATCCATTTCTATCAAACTTGATAGATGAATTAGTACTTTGTTGAACAGCTAAATCTATTAGAGAGTTCCCTGGTCCACAATCCCATCCTAAGCATTCAGAAGTTTTATCAATTCCAGATTTGGGAGGAATAATTGTGAGGTTAGAAATTCCACCAAGATTAAGAATTCCTCTCCATCCATATATTCTACCCACTAAAGATTCATCCACTAAACCTACTAACGGAGCCCCATGACCTCCAGACGCAATATCGTTTGATCTGAAATCATAAATAACAATTTGATCTAAAAGATTTGCAAGTAATGGTCCTAGAAGCATTTGAAGACTTCCTCCTCTTTCAGAATTTTTTACACTTCTATGAAATAATGTTTGACCATGACATCCAACAACCTCTGCAGTTGAATCAGGGTCACAAGTCCTTGCAGCAAAAGCATTTAATTCAGTAATTTCCTCAGACAACTCAAACCAATCTTTGCTACTAAGTTTTAATCCTTGACCAACTTGTATAATTCTATCTCTTATTGAAGAGGGATATTCATAAGAACTTGTATTTAAAATCTTCCATTTTGGCTTTGAAGGATGACCTTTAAATTCAACTAAAACTGCATCTATTCCATCTGCACTTGTTCCACTCATCAACCCCAATACACGCATAGGTTAAATTTGAGGTAACTTTTGAAGATCTTCCATCGAACCCATTACTACAAGAACATGATCTTTTTCTAAAATATATTTAGCTGGAGGATTGACAGTTAATAATTTAGCCGGACCAGCGGCTAAAACATTCACGAAATAATTCTTTCGAAGATTTAAATCTCTTAAAGAACGACCAACAAAAACCTCAGGAACTTTAATTTCATCAATACCTGTTTTATCATCAAGTTCTAATCTCTCAATCAAATTAGGTCTTACCAATTCCAAACCCAATCTTTCTCCTTGCATTCTTGAAGGGAAAACGACTCGGTCAGCTCCAACTCTTTTCAGCATTTTTTCGTGCAAATCACTTGTAGCTCTAGCTATAACTTGTTTCACTAAACTTCCATCTGTATCTTTTGCAATAAGCGTTGTAGTAATACTTGCCTCAATTGGCTCACTAATACCTACTACTAATGTTCCCATTTCAAGGACACCGGCTTCTTTCATAGATTCTTCATCAGTTGAGTCAACCACCCTCGCCTCAATTGTTGGCTCTAATTGTCGTAATTCCTCTATTGCCTTCTCGGATGAATCAACAGCTAAAACATCAGCACCATTTCTCAACAACTCTCTACACACTGCGCTTCCAAAGCGACCAATTCCAACTACAGCGAAACCAAGTTTCTGATTTCCTTTTATTGGAGCCCATTGCCACCAATCACTCATGATTTTT
>Ga0066371_10000311_pt1 | contig 11016 bp, 9 predicted proteins | sample Knorr_S15_td_DCM_FD_71214 | JGI IMG/M metagenome (GOLD analysis project Ga0066371, IMG submission 71214) | Marine microbial communities from Southern Atlantic Ocean transect - Knorr_S15_td_DCM_ad_63m_LV_B | ecosystem: Environmental > Aquatic > Marine > Oceanic | place: Southern Atlantic ocean... | reverse complement strand
ACAATATTCACGAGCAGCAGACCATTTAGTTTGGTTCTTTGCGTATGTTAATGCAGCATTACGATATGAGGCAGTTCGTTTATTCTTTTCATTCGGTGGTTGTGTTTGTTTTTTGGGTTTTACTTCAATGATATATTTCGTAAGATTGCCAGACTTTTCACGAACTTTGATATAAAAGTCTGGATAGTATCGTCTTATCTTACCATCAGGAGCTCTGTATGGTATGATAATCTCTTCACTCCCCCACTGTAATATTGAAGGGTTATTGTCACAGAACACCATGAACTTACGTTCCCATAGCGACCTATAAACAATATTAGTCGGGTTGCCACGGTACTTCTGCGGGTTCTTAGGTTTAAAATACCCAGAGTACGCCATAAATATAATTAATCCAACATAGGTATTTAGCGTGGCAGCGGGAATCAATACTTTTCTTTCTAGAGTAAGTCAAAACGGTGGAATGTCGTTTAGCAACAATTTTCTTGTAGAATTCAAGGGAGCTGCTGAATCGTATTTTGATCCTGAATTGGTTGAGATTTTTTGTGATGAAGCTCAGCTACCTAATATGAATACTGCAACTGGAACACAAGTAGGATTACAGGTAGGTCTTGGTTCTGTAGATTATCCACATACAAGAGTTTTTACAGAATTTGCTCTCACATTCATGTTGGATGCTAACATGACTATATTGAAGAGTTTGAACAATTGGTATTATGATGTAATTGGTGGACAATTTACTTCAAATACGACTATGGGTGGTATAATGTCTCCTAATAGAGTAACAAGAGTCAGATATAAGGATTACTATCAAGGAGATATTCATATTTCAAAGACAGAAGCTGGAAAGACTTCTACTACTGAAAGAAAATCAATTACTTATGTCATGGAGAAAGCATGGCCATATCAAATTGATGCTATTCCACTATCATTTGGATCTTCTCAAATTACAAAGGTAACTGCTCAGTTTAAATACGAGAGACATTATACTATGGAGAAGGACATTAGAAGTTCTCCTCAAATTACTAAAGGTGAAGCTACAGACGGTAAGTTGTTTGATTATAAGTCTGTTCCTGGTCTCACAGAAGAACAAAAATTAGAGAATTTTAAGAGGGAAGTTGATGTAGTTGGTAGTACAAATCTTTCAAGACGAATGGTTAGAGCTTTCTCTATGGATCAGACAGGTCAAAATTGACTTTTCAATTCCATAAAAGTCGAAAAATTTATCCCGCCAATTTTTCTCTGAAAAAGTCGCTAAATATAAATATGACCTTGGAGTTAATATAATGGCATTGCCACAAGTTGTTTTACCGACTTATGAGTTGGAAATTCCTTCAAATGGGAAAAAACTAAAATATCGTCCTTTTGTAGTAAAAGAGGAAAAGGTACTATTAATAGCTTTAGAAACACAGGATGAAAAAGAGATTGAAAAATCTGTAAGATCTCTTTTAAAGGGTTGTATTCAATCAAGAGTGAAACTTGAAGATTTAGCAATGTTTGATTTGGAATATATTTTCCTTCAAATTCGTGCCGTCTCTGTTGGGGAAATCGTTCAAATGAACGTTACTTGCAGAGATGATGAAAAAACGCAAGTTAAGTATAATATGAATCTCACTGAAGTTGAGGTCAATAAACCTAAGGGACATGACCCTAAAATCATGTTATCTGATGAACTTGGTGTTATCATGAAGTATCCTGCTTGGAATGAATTTGTTAGTGGGTCTATTATGGGCAAAGTTCCATCTACAGATGGTGTCCTTGAAACTGTTGCTGATTGTATTGATCAAATTTTTGATGGTGAGGAGGTATATGATAGCTCTACTACCACCAAAAAGGAATTTGTTCAATTTGTGGAAGGATTGACAAATACACAGTTTGAGAAAATTCAACAATTCTTTGAGAAGATTCCCAGACTAGAACATAAATTTACCGTTAAAAACCCTGAAACGGGAGTTGATTCAGAATTCTTAATTACTGGATTGACGAATTTTTTCGGATAGCCCTCTTTCACAATACGCTAGAGGGTTACTACAAAACCAACTTTGCTTTGATGCATCATCATAAATACTCTTTGACTGAGATTGAAAATATGATGCCATGGGAAAGACAAGTATATACTAGTCTTCTAATGCAACATCTAGATAATGTTAAAAAAGCACAAGAAGCAGCTAAACAAAGATAATGGCACACGGATTTGCATCATACCAAGATAACAGAGGACCATCTGGAATTGAGAAATTTCTGGAGAAGAAGTTTGATGAGCAGTTCGATAAGCAAACTACAAGATTAGGTAACTTTATTAGAGATAAGGTAACTCAGGGAATTACTGACGCTTTATTCAATATTAGGACTAAAGGTCCAAGAACTCCACAACCATATTCATGGAAGAAGGATGATGTACCACCTATACAAAATATGCTTTCTGGTGGTGGACAGAGAGCATTAACTGGTTCATCATCATCAGCAATAAATCCAGAGGTTATAGATCGTGGTGGAGAGCCAGTAAAGGCAAGAAATCCTTTTGTTAATTTTTCAGGAAATAATTTATCACCAGAAACTGATGCTGCTAATGCAATTTTTGATACTACAGCACAAAGAGTAGTAGATGATGATGATAGTGTATTTACTAAATCAACAGCAATTACAGGTGGTGGAGGTAGTGGAGAAATAGTACAGGCAATTGAAAGATTGACTGGTGTTACCATGGGTCTAGGTGCTGCTATTCAGGCACAAACTAGAGCTCAGCAAACAATTGCTAACGAACAGCAACTGCAAGCAGAAAAATTAGCAAGAAAATCATTAGCAGCTGCAGAAGAAGCTTCTTTAGAACAAGGTGGAGACTTCTCTAGTAACATTGCTTATGAGGCTCTTGGAGCAGGTGGCATGGGTTTGATGAATCGTGGATCTCGTAGAGGTGGTGGTGCTGGTGCTGGTCTTGGTGGTAAGGCAGCAGCTGCATCACTAGGAAGAGCCGTGATGAGAAGAGGTGGTGCTAGAGCTGGAAAAAGACTTGGTATTGCAGTGGGTGGCAAACTGTTAGCAGGAATGGGAAAAAAAGCAGGTGCTAAACTGGGAGCAAAGGCAATTGGTAAGGTTGCTGGTGGAGCACTTGCAAAGAGTTTAGGAAAGAAAATTCCACTGGTAGGACTAGGATTAGGTGCTGTTTTTGCTGCTCAGAGAGCGTTACAGGGAGATTTTATTGGTGCTGGTCTTGAATTAGCATCTGGTGCAGCATCTACTGTTCCTGGTGTTGGTACTGCTGCTTCTGTTGGTATTGATGCTGCTTTAGCTGGAAAAGATATGATGATGCCATCTGGTGCTGATGGTATGTTAACAACTGGTCCTGAGTCTGGTTATCTTGCAGAACTTCATGGTACTGAGGTTACTCTCAGTGGTAACAAGTCTAAAGAAATGAAAGCTATCTCTCTTAATATTGGAGAGGGTATTCTTGATGCACAGAGAAGAAATAAAAGGCAATTTGGCAAAATTCAAGCAGAAGGTTTGAAAGAATTTTATGATAGGGGAAATGGTTGGGATGGATTCTTTGGAGGATTGAAGGAAATTCTTGGTGCTTTCAAATTTCCAGGAGGTTATAGACCGTTTGGTGATTTTTCCGAGGATTCTGATAATAGAAATAATAATAATAATAATGAAACTGATGTTTCAAACCGAAAAGTTGTAAGTATAAATCGTGATAACTATGACTTTGGTCATAATCTACCACCAACAGGAACTGGTGATGCAGACTTAGCAGCTGCACAACAATATGGTGCTTCTAGAAACTTTGGATTAAGAAAACATGCTGGACAAGACTTTGATATTTCAGGACCTGATGCAACATTTGATTCACAAATTGGTGGTAAGGTAATTGGGGTTTACCACCAATGGGGAGGTGGATATGGAAGGTATGTTGACATCTATAACGAAGATCTAGATGTTACTGAAAGAATTGCAGAAGGTGCTGAAATTCTTGTTAAAGAAGGTGACATGGTTGAACCTGGAACTCCAGTAGCTAGAGGTGAAACACGCACTGGTGTTATTCACTATGAAATCCGTAAGGGAAGATCAGGTTCTGGAGGAGATTTTGCAGGAACTTTAGATCCTGTAGCTTTCTTGAAAGAACATGTTGCTCATACTAATGGTGTTCCTACAAATAAGACTAATAAGACTAATATAACACCCAATCAAGTTATTCCTTTAAAGGATGGTTTAACACTAGAACAGTTATCAGAATCTGAACTTTCTGGGGAGGACAAAACTGAGCAACTTGAAAAATTGAAGAAAATGTTAGGACTGGATGGTGAGGACGGGGATCTCTATTCATCCACTTTGGGCAGAAAATATCGCGGATTGAAAGCTTTGGCTCTTGCTCAAAATAGATCTATCGACAAACTGAGTCAACGTGTACAAGTTCCTGGTGTTGGATCAATTGGTTACTATAATAAATTTGGTATTAAAAAATATACTTTCTTTGATGAAAATAATAATGAGATTAAACGACAAGAGTTTGATGAATTGCTTCGTTCAGAACAAAACGAAGTAAAAAAAGCAGAAGAATTGTTGAATAGAAGAAGTGATGCAAGTGGTGCTGATGCTTTAAATACTTCATCATCTGAGGTATCACTCAATGATGTAAGTGGCAAATCACAAGTTGTTGTAATTAGTTCATCAGATACAGGATCAACAAAACAAAAATCTAGTCAAGGGGTGGATGTTGGATTAGGATCCACTGCTGCAGAAGCTGGAGTTTCTTGGTACCAAGCAATTCAATTAGCGAGGTGCTAATGGATAATTTTTCTTCATCAACAGACGTTAAACTCAAAAATTTTCAAATTTTCAAACATGGATCTGATAGATCCATTGATATTAGAAAAATTGTTGTAGAATTTGAATATATCGAGTCTATTGTAAACCCATTTGTAGTGGGACTTGTAACAGTAGCTGATAGTGCTGGTTTAATTGGGTCTCTCCCCATTAAAGGTGGAGAGAAAGCAGTTATTGAAATATCAACTAACTCAAGTGATGTTGGAATTAAGTATGAGATGGTTGTATGGAAAGTTGCAAATCGATATGCTCAACAAAAGAAACAAACTTATACTCTTGGTCTTATATCTGCTGAAGCTTTAGAGAATGAAGTTAAAAGAGTTAATGTAATGATGGAAGGTAATCCTGAGGGAATTATTAAAAAACTAGTAAAAGATAAAGCGTATATTGGTAGTGAAAAGAATTTCTTCTCAGAACCTTCTTTATTAGAAACCAAATTAATTCCTACCAAAACGAGACCATTTGATATTATTGCAGAATTAGCAGCTAAGAGTGTTTCTCCTAAAGCTAAATTTGAGACTAGTTCAAATACATCAAACAATAATAAATCAGAACAACAAATTAAAGGTAGTGGTGGATTTTTCTTCTGGGAGACAAAAAGAGGATATAATTTCTTTGCAGTTGATTCTCTATGTGCTGATGAAAAAAGTCCTTTAAAATCTGATAGATTAAACACAGAGGCATGGGGTCAAGAGAAAGGTAAGGAATATCAAGAAAGACTAGGAAATATTGGAGATGGTGCAGATGATAGATTTACAATTAAAAAATCTGTATTTCAATCTGAGGTTGATATGATGGCGTCTTTAAGAGGGGGAAAATATTCATCTCTTATAACGTTTTTTAATCATTCAACAGGACAATACGAAGAGTATGTCTATAAGGTTAAAGAAAGCTATGAAAATATGGCACATCTTGGAGGACAAGATTCTCTTTCTCTAATTCCGATAAAAGATATAGAACTATCTGAATATCCTAGTAGAATGATGTCGATATACTTAGATCATGAAACTTGGTCTAATGACTGGGAACCTGCTTCACCAGAAAAAAAGGACGGTTCTAAGAAACCTACTAAATTTGCTGATTGGCAAAAATACTACATGGCACAGTCTATAGCAAGGTATAAATTGCTTGCAAACCAGAAACTGGCTATCGTAATACCTGGGAATGCTGAAATATGTGCAGGAGACAGAATTAATGTTAAACTGGTTAGTAAGCTACCAGATGAAGATGCCAAGGATGAACCTTGGGATACAGAAAGTAGTGGTCAATACTTGATTCACGAGGTAACCCATAAATATGATCCTACATCTGGATCAAATGGGGAGTTTTACTCAACACTACGCTTGATGAGAGATTCTTATGGACAAAAGGATAAAGTGTCCAAACATAACCAATAAATAAACCTAGAAAGATACTTACTTATGGAAAGCATAGAAAAGCATATCGAGAAGGATAAAGAGATCCTACAGGATCCTACAACTAATCCTCAGATGCGTCGTCATGTTGAAATTGAACTACATGAGTTGGAAGATTATGTAGACCACCACAAGGCAGAGATCGAAGCAGGAGATCACCATGATCCTAATGCTATTGAACTCTTTTGTGATCAACATCCAGATGAACCTGAGTGTTTAATTTACGAAGATTAATATGGACGAAGCATTATCACGGTTAATGCCAATCCACCGTATAGGGGATGATGGATTCCAATGGTGGGTTGGACAAATCGAAGGCACTGTAGATGACGATGAAAACAATAAAGGTGGATATCGTTTTAAAGTAAGAATTGTAGGAGATCATCCTGGTGATCCAGAGAAGAAACTTCTTCCTACTGCTGCTTTGCCATGGGCAACCGTGATGATGCCAGTTAATGCACCTTTCATGCCAGGTAATATTGGTGGAGCAAGTCACCAATTAATTGAAGGTTGTTGGGTAATTGGATTTTACATAGATTCAGCTAAACAAAAACCCATTATTATGGGTTCTATTGGTCAAACTCCAGGTGCTACAAAGATTATTAATACACCAGGACCAAATAGAAGTGCATTTATTACAGGATCTAATGCTAAACATCAACCTGATCCATATAAAGATGGGACAGAAACAAATAGTGAAGTAGTTGATGATACTACCAGTACATCTGAAGATGGTGCTAGAACAGGTTCAGGTTTATCTACAGGAAGAGAAGTAGATGGAAAGGAAGATATTCCTGTAGCATTAGCAGTAAAAGAAAGATTAAAGAAAGAAGAGTGGTGTCAAAGTGTTGCTGAAAAATGTAAAGATCAAGATCTAAAAACACAGATGAACACCATTGTTGGTCAGATGTTAGCTGATGTGCAAAATAATGGTGGTAACATAGGAGATTATTATACTAATAAGATTAGTGGAAAAGTAAACAGTGCAATTTCCACTGGTAGAGTGTATGTTAACAAAGCTATTAGTGTTGTTACTGAATTTCTAGCAAGAATCAAAGGTTATATTAAAAAATTACTATCAGATGCTGTAGATTCATTAGTCAAGGCACTTTTAGCACCAGATGAATCTGGTAATAGATTAACTCCTGTAACAGAATTTTTTAACAATGCTTTGAAAGACCTTGGTTGTCAAATGGCAGACTTAGGTGAACGTTTGATAGCATGGTTAACAAATGTATTGATGAGTTATCTCAATAAAGCATATCGTGCTGCTATCTGTCATGTAGATGAGTTTGTAAATGGAATCATTTCTAAGATCAATCAGTTAATCAATGAAATTCTTGGTAAGATATTGGGACCTTTACAAGATATTCTTGGTGCTATTGCTGAACCACTTAATATGATTGGTCAAGCTATCAATTATGTACTTAAACTTCTAGGTATCTCTTGCACTGGTCCTGATCAAACATGTAATAAGTACAAAAAAGTTTGCGTTAATGGAAAAGAAGAAGAGAAAGATGAAGATGAAGAAGGTTTCTTAGATAATCTTTTATCTGGCATTGATAACTTATTTGGTGATACTCCTGGTGATTATACACAGTATACTTGTGAAGATGCATATACTGGTAAACCATTAGAGTTTACTACTGTTGGATTTACTGGAGGTATTCCTTTACCATACACACCAAAAGGTCCTGGTGACACATCTACAAGGATCAAAAAAATTACATATGATATTAAAGATATTGAAGTAACCAGAGGACAAGTTGCAACATTCACAGTAATTCGTTCTGGATATCTAGGATCTGCTTCTTCTGTTACATTTAAAACTTTAGATAGAAAAGGTACAGCAACTGCTGGAGAAGATTTTTTATCAGTAAATACTATTGTTGGTTTTCAACCAGAAGAAACTGAAAAATCAGTTGAGATTCGGACGTTTGGAGATCCATTAGCTGATAGATCAGTAGAAGAATTTTATGTGTCTCTTAAGAAAAATAGTCCTATTGATAGTAGTGGAATTAAATCACTATTCATAAAGAATATTGGAAAGTGTACTATTTCACCATCTAAAATTAAGGAAGATTATGATCCATATGATCCACCAGCAGATAATCCAGATGAAATTGATATTCCTGATGATCCAGTGATTCCTCCTGATGATGATGGAGATGGTATACCAGATGATCCTGTAGATGATCCATCCGATACTACACCTTCTTATGAAGTTGTAGCTAATAGAGCTATTTGTCCAGAGGATGAGTTTATTATTTACACAATTACCACCAGTAATGTACCTGATGGAACTATTTTATATTATAATTTGCTTGGCACAGGTATTACATCAAATGATATTATCGGTGGATCCTTAGCTGGTGAGTTTATTATTGAAGATGGACAAGCAAAAGTAACTATTGGTATTGCAGAAGATGATGTAGTAGAAGAAGCAGAAAATCTAACTTTTGCTATTGCAGGTAAGGGAGCTACTGCAGATGTTTTGATTGTATCGAAAAAAGATCTAGATCTTCCTGATTTTGATGAAGGTGTTGGTGATTCTCCAGAAACTGTATATGATGACTTTAAACCACCTACAATTAATATTCCTGATGTAATCACTGATGATAATGGTGGTATCATTGAAATTCCTGTTGATGATCCTGGTGATCCATGGGCAGAAGCACCATACGTATTCATTAGTGGCGAAGGAATTGGTGCAACTGCAACAGGACTATTAGATAATAATGGATTCTTAACTGAAATTCGTGTTATTTCACCAGGATTTGGTTATAAAAAGAATCGTTCTAGTGATAATGATAAGAGATGTATTATTGATACATTTACAGCTACTAGATTTGGAATTGGATATAAAACTAAACCACAGATTTTTATCAATGATGAACCAGGATTAGCAGAAGCTATCATTAATGATGATGGATTCTTAATTGGTGCTAGAATGCTTGACAAAACAAAAACTTTTGAAGGATTCCCAGAAATCAATGTCGTTGGTGGTGGTGGGTATGGAGGACAATTGTTGCCTTCATTAGTATGTCTAGATACAGATGGACTTTCCAGAATTGGTTCTACCAAGATTGGTACAGGTCGTTATGTTGATTGTCCATAGGAGATGTAGATAATGTCAAAACAACAACCAGCAGCAACACAAGAAACTTATAATAGTATCAAGAATGAAGGTCTTGCAAAACCTAAAACTGCCGATGAATCAAATGGAGAAGTTGATGGTGTTAGGTTAGGTTATCTTTGTAAAGGTTATAGGACAAGAGCATCTATTTACGAAAGAGTTCTTCCAGATAAATTAACAACAGCATTGTGTCTTGATGGTCCTTCAGGTACTGATAATGGAATGACTTTCCATGGTGATGGTAGGATTACTATCATGACTGGAGCAAGAGATCCTAATTTAGGTGCCGCTAGTGGAAAATTCAACATCACAGCATGGGGTGGTGGGCAGCATAGATATATGGATAAATGTTTTATGGAGTTTAATGACCCTACAAGAAAGGGACAAGCATTAAACATTAAGTGTGATGGTGATTATGTAGAACAGTCTATAGGTGGAGAAAGGGTTATAAAAGCAAAAATAATCAGAATTGAAGCTACTGAGGCATTATATCTTGTAGGTCAATCTGTCAAAATTCAATCAGAATCTGATATTGAAATGGCAGGTACTGCAATCAACACTGCACAAATCAATAAGAAAGATATAGTATTAGGTCAGAAGATGAGTTTTGGTGCTGGAGAAGAAACATCAATACAGTTTGATCCAAGATCTAATCAATCGATTGTATCTTCAGGTCATATTAATAGAGTAATTGCTGGAGATTATAAGAAATATGTTGCTGGTGTGTCTAATGTCACTGTTGGTGGTGGTGTATTTGCCGTTCCTTTGGTGAAGGATAGATCTGCTACATATAATGTGAAAACTGTTGCTGGCAATATTCAAAACGTTGCTTTAGCAGGTGGATTTATTAATGCTGCTAGTGCTGCAGTAGTTATTTCTGGTGGAACAGGAACAATTACTACAGGAGCTCTTGATCTTACTGCAGCAAAAACTACTGTTAAAACAGCAGATCTTTCTCTTAATTCTGCTAAAACCTCCTTTAAAACTGCTGACTTTGATGTTGATGCAGCTAAAGTTGATATTCTTGGAGCAGCAGACGTTTCTATCACTGGTGCTAACGTTCGACTGACGGGAGCATTGATTTACCTTAATTAAAAACTATGATTTTTTGGATTGGATTCTTTGTTATGTTCTTCAACGAAGGTTTCGTTATGATGCGACACGTATCACCGTTGTTCGCAAGACAAAGAGATAAATTTATTGATAAGTATGGTGCAAACACATGGTATAGGTTCCATGGCACACTTGACTATACATGGATGGGACTCGTGACTATTGGGTTGATAGTAAACTCTAGTAGAATACTACACATAATGGCATTAATAACCTTTTGGACATTATCGTTTCTAATATTCTACTTGCCAAGATGGATTCGCAGATAACTATTCTCATATACTTAATATGCTTTGTTAGCCTCATGGGAGCAACATTTGCATTCATGTATACTATGATGATGTCAACACTAAGAGATTTTGATAAACCTAGGAAAAAAAGTAAGACCGTATTACCCGCACCTCACCCCGAAATGGAAGGAGTTGGGTATGGAGAGGAATTGCTAGTATTCAGAAGCGAAGACAATGATTCAGAGGGTGACTGATAAGTAAAACTTATGATAATGGTAAGTTATACTGATTGCTAAACTGG
>Ga0066371_10000304_pt1 | contig 11141 bp, 5 predicted proteins | sample Knorr_S15_td_DCM_FD_71214 | JGI IMG/M metagenome (GOLD analysis project Ga0066371, IMG submission 71214) | Marine microbial communities from Southern Atlantic Ocean transect - Knorr_S15_td_DCM_ad_63m_LV_B | ecosystem: Environmental > Aquatic > Marine > Oceanic | place: Southern Atlantic ocean... | reverse complement strand
ACGCCGGCGATAAGAACGCCGGCGATAAAGGACTTGCTCCCCAAGCTCAACACGACGCCCTGATGTCCCTGTTCAAAGTACTCAACGAGAGCAACTCTGAGCCAACTCGTCGAGCTAAAGTAAAAGGGTTCGACAGCAACGAGGAAGAGCAACACAGGCAACACGAACGAACGATTGAAGTCACTTGAGAGCGCGCGCAAAACCTTGAACTCAATGACAAGATGCACGCCTGGGACAAGCCAGAAAGGCGTCCACCAGAACGCCTTTCTGGCGTTCTGAAGCAGGAGCACAGCCTTACACACGGGCACGATTGAGAGCCACCCGGACTTAGCCGCTCGCTTAAAGGTCCGAAAGGGCCCGGAGTACCGGCCCCACCACCAGAGTGCACTCAGGAGAAGCGGGGTCCCAAGCGATTCACCAAGGGCCCCAGGCTAAGACAAAAAGGCCCATAGCCCACCACTAATGACGAGCACAAGGCTGCTTGTGTGTACACGCCTCCCAAGGGGCTCAACCTCTATCTCACTCTGGCTCATCACCCATCCAAGTGAGGGAGTTCATGCGCCCACACTGTATCGTTTCTGTGGCCCCAACCTTTGTCCTCACTTGGGATACTCTCGGGCGCCTCTCTTATAAAAGTCGAAGGATGAACTTGCATAAACGAGTGTTAAGTGTTTAGTTAACACTTAATGCGTAGGAGTCTTATTGCATTTCGGCCAGACACTTAGAGTGCTCCGTACAACAGCGGGACTCAGCCTGCGAGAGTTGGCGCGCCAGATCACGGTCTCGCCTGCGTACTTAAGTCAGGTCGAGACAGGTAAAGCGCCTCCTCCTAGACCCAAGCGCATTCAGGCGATCGAGGCTTCTCTCGGTGTCCCCGAAGGCTATTTGCTCTCTGCAGCAGAACGACTCGACCTCAACGTAGCGGCACTCCTGCATGATGTCCCACCCGTCGCAGACTTCTTGCGCACCGCCTTGGAGGCGGGGCTCAAGGGCGATGATTTCCAGGACATGATCACGCTCCTCAAAGGCAAGGGAGCAGATGGCATGCGGCGTGCGATTCGACACGAGAAGCACCTCGATCTCGACTCCGAGGCGAGCACAGAAATAAGGCATGTGTCTGATTACTTGGTCGAGGAGCGCATCACAATCTTGAAGGGGCATCGTGACAAGGACGCCCTCTTCGGTGAACTCGCCTCCCACGTGACCCAACATGTCGAAGGGCTGAAACGCGAAACAGTGCTCCACGAACTGTGGGCTCGAGAGAAGCAAGCCTCGACGGGTATCGGCAGCGGAATCGCAGTCCCACATGCGACACACGCTCAGCTTGAGCGCACCCTTTTGATCCTAGTCGTCCTCGAAAAAGCGGTCGATTACGGTGCGATCGATGGCGAGCCAGTGGACATTTGCTTCCTCCTCTTAGCTCCAGATTCGGCGCGCAGAGAACACCTCGAACTGCTGGCGCGCGTCGCCCAGTTATGCAGCCACCCCTCCTTCACCAAAGGAGTCCGCTCGGCGAACACACCCGCCGAGATGCTGGACTTCGTAAAGCTCTGTCCTTCAAGGATTCCATGACCCAAGCGACTCAAAGCGCCAATCTACATCGTCACCTCGGGCTGCTCGATGTCTTCTGCATCTCTACAGGGGCCATGATCAGCTCTGGGCTTTTCATCCTGCCCGGTATCGCTTTCGGGCTCACAGGGCCCGCGATGTGCATCGCATATCTGCTCGCCGGTCTGCTGACGATTCCAGCTCTTTTAAGCAAGGCGGAGCTTGCGACAGCGATGCCAAAAGCGGGCGGTGTGTACTTCTACATCGACCGGAGCATGGGACCAGCCATGGGCACCCTAGGAGGCCTCGCGGGGTGGTTCTCCCTCAGCTTCAAGAGCGCCTTCGCCCTCATCGGGATGGGCGCCTTCATCGCCCTGCTCCTTCCTGGCCTAACGGACATGGAGCTTCGGCTGGCGGCGGCCGGGTGTTGCGTCTTCTTCGTCCTCGTCAACCTCCTCGGCGCCAAGCACGCTGGCCGACTGCAAATCGTGATGGTCCTTGGGCTCCTCGTCGTCTTGCTCATCTATGTCGTCGCAGGCATCGAGCACGTCAACCCAGACAACTACACCCCCTTCCAGACCAGCGGTAACGAGGGCCTGCTCGCGGCCATCGGCCTCGTCTTTGTCTCATTTGGTGGTTTGACGAAGGTCGCAAGCGTGGCTGAAGAGGTGCACAACCCAGGCCGCAACCTCGTCCTAGGTATGCTCCTCGCTTTCGTCGTCGTGTTGGGCTTTTACGGTGCCGTCACCTTTGTAACCGTCGGTATCGTCGACGGAGAGGCGCTGGCTGCGACCCTGACCCCCCTTAACCTTGGCGCCGAGGTCTCCATGGGTGCGGGCGGCGTGGCGATGGTGGCCATCGCGGCTATCCTCGCCTTCGTCTCGACAGCCAACGCTGGCATCCTAGCTGCGTCGCGGGTGCCCATGGCGATGAGCCGGGATCACCTCCTCCCAAGCTCCTTTGACCACGTGGATGAGCGTCGAGGCACGCCGACCCTAGCCATCTTGGTCACGGGTGGCTTCATGATCGCGGTCATCCTCCTCTTGGACCTTGAGGGGCTCGTCAAGACAGCAAGCACCCTTAAGTTGCTCCTCTTCTTGCTGGTCAACGTCGCAGTCATTGTGATGCGCGAGAGCCGGATTCAGAACTACCGCCCATCCTTCAAGTCCCCTCTTTATCCATGGGTCCAAATCGCAGGTATTCTGGCCTCTATTGTGCTCATCGTGGCTATGGGCTCACTTCAGATTCTCCTCGCCTCAAGCTTCGTCTTGGCTAGCTTTGCCTGGTACTTCGTGTACGCCCGGAAAATAGAGTTCGAGCGCACCTCTGCGCTCATTCATGTCGTGGAGCGCATCGCTGGACGTGACCTAAGCAGCGGGACGCTGGGCTCCGAGCTTAGCGATATCGTCCGAGAGCGAGATGGCATCGCTGAAGACCGCTTCGATCGACTCGCGCGTGAGTGCATCGTCCTCGATCTTGAGGGACCCAAAAGCCTCGAAGATTTCGTCGACCAAGTGGCCGAACATCTTACGCAGAGGGTCGACGTTCCTCACCAAGAGCTTGTCGAACAGCTCTTGGAGCGAGAGCGCGAGACCTCCACGGCACTGACCCCAACCCTCGCCATCCCACACGTCGTAATGGATGGTGAAGCGCGCTTCGAGATGCTCGTCGCGCGATGTCGCAATGGTGTGCATTTCACGGACAAAGCTCCGGAAGTGAAGACTATCTTCGTGCTAGTCGGCTCACCGGATGAACGTAATTTCCATCTGCAGGCGCTCATGGCGATCGCCCAAATCGCCCAGCAGGAAGATTTCGCTAAGCGCTGGAAACGAGCAGCGTCTGAAGACGACTTGAGAGACATCATTTTGCTTTCTCATCGAGCGCGCCGTAGCTCTTGAGGGCCCCCGATATCGATCTTCTAAGCCCTTCTTCTTCCCTTTTCTCACCCCCTCTTGCTGACGCTCCCTGAAGAGGGACCCAGGCAGGGACCAGTCATGGTGAAAGAGCGAAGCAATGGACTGAGGAAAGCGCATCTAGGGAGGTTGGTTTGGAGGCATCGCTCTTCCACCCACTGACACGGTGCAGCGATGGTTCAAAAAGGGCTCCGAGTCTGATCGCGCCCTTCGCGACACCTTTGATGACCTACTCCAAGCGCCCTCGGAAGCTCCGCAAGGGATTGGACTCAACGACCAAACGCTCACCGCGCGCTCGTATGTGGAGTCATGAGGTGCGCGAGCAAGCCCGCCCTAGCTTCACCCCCGTGGGTGAGGAAAATGCTTGGTTTAGAAGAGCGTATAAATGAAAGGAGCCGTCGCTGTGCCGCCCAAAAGCGTAAGGCCACCGACAAGCAAAAGAACGACAATGATGGGGGTTAGCCACCACTTCTTGTTGTGCCTTAGGAAATGCGCAAATTCGGTCACGAGACCGACCTGCTTAGCCTCAGCCTCCCGCTCAAAGTCGTTCTTCTCGTCGCTCATGGGGACACCTTAGAATTGTTTGAAGTAGCGGCTGGTCTCGACGGAGGGATGCTCGATGAAATAGCTGGACTGAGCGCGGTCGAAGCGGCGCCTAAGCGGGTCGCGACCGCTCAGCTTAAGCGCAAGCGCAAAGGGGGTAAGGACGAGGTAATAGGTCACCAGCATCAGGAGGTGTGAGACCGTCCAACCGATCGGGAAAGCTAGGTAGACCCAACCGAGATACATCGGGAGCCTCAGGGGCTTTATAAGCGCGAAGAGCAAGGTTAGCGCTGTAGCGACGCCCCAGATGATTTGAGCGATATGCAGCGCATCCATGAGGTAGAGGACGAGCGCCCCGATGACAGCGAAGAAGATGGGGAAGAGGATCCCGAAAAAACGCAGTTCACGCTGAGAAGGCTCCCTATTGATCTCAATGAGCGCCATGGCCACCTCCCCTAATCTAGCGCGAACTGCGCCACGTAGCCGCTCGAGTCGACCTCCGCAGCGTTGGCTTGGTCTGATTTGTGTAGCACGCAGTTTTCAAGCACCAAGACGTCCATATCGGTCGCCATAAAGCACGTGTAGGCGTGCTCAGGAGTACAAACGATGGGCTCGCCGCGGATATTGAAGCTCGTGTTGATAAGTACAGGGCTGCCAGTCTTGTCCTCGAAACGCTTGATGAGCCGGTAATAGCGACCATGCCGACCTTCATCGACGGACTGGACGCGCGCCGAGTAATCGACATGTGTGATAGCGGGGACGTCAGAGCGTGCGAATCCGAGCTTCGCTAGACCGCGGAGCCCTCCCTCACCATCGTCTGGCATAGGGACGCATCGCTCAGCTTTAACTGGGGCAACGAGCAGCATGTAGGGACTCTCATGCTCGGGTGCCATCTCGAAGTAGTCGCTGACGCGCTCACGCAAAATCGAGGGCGCAAAAGGCCTGAACGACTCACGAAACTTAATCTTCAGGTTCATCTTTCGCTGCATATCCGCGCTTCGTGCATCAGCGATGATACTCCGAGACCCGAGCGCCCGTGGTCCGAACTCCATCCGCCCCTGGAACCACCCGATTACCTTCTCACTGGCGAGCGCATCAGAAACGTGGTCGAGAAGCGCATCCTCTTCCTCGAATAAGGTGTAGTTAGCCTCTGCACTTTCAAGGAAGGTCGTAATGGTGTCGACATCAAAAGAAGGACCTAAAAGAGAGCCAGCTTGGAGGTCATGAACGCCGTCAACATGGCGTGGGTTGTCCAAGAGCTGGTACCAGATCATCTGTGCCACGCCGAGAGCTCCGCCGGCGTCGCCGGCCGCAGGCTGAATCCAGAGGTCCTCAAAAGGCCCCTCTCGCAGGATACGTCCGTTTCCGACGCAATTAAGAGCCACGCCGCCGGCCATCACCAAGTTCTTCATCCCAGTCTTCTTCTTCACAGTCCTGGCGCAGCGCAGCATGATCTCCTCGGTCACCCTTTGAATCGATGCTGCGATGTCCATCTCCCGCTGGGTAATCTCAGACTCCGCCCTGCGTGGCGGCCCCTCGAAGAGTGTGTCCATCTTCGACGAGGTCATCCTCAGGCCCTGACAATAGTTGAAATAGGACATATCTAGGCGGAAGGACCCGTCCTCTTTCAGGTCCAAGACCTTGTCCATGATGCGATCGACGTAGATAGGATCGCCGTAAGGCGCGAGGCCCATCAGCTTGTACTCACCCGAGTTAACCCGAAAGCCCGTGAAGTAAGTAAAGGCTGAGTAGAGCAAGCCAATCGAGTGAGGAAACTCCAGCTGGCCCAAGAGCTCAATGCGATTATCCCTGCCGACGCCATAGGTCAGCGTGGCCCACTCTCCAACCCCGTCAAGGGTCAGAATAGCGGCCTCTTTATAGGGAGAAGGGAAAAACGCGCTCGCCGCATGAGACTCGTGATGTTCAGTAAAAACGAAGCGCTTTGTATACTGCCCCCCAAGCGCCTTGCGCATCTCCCTAGGCAAGTGCAGCTTATGCTTCATCCAAAGAGGCATGGCCTTGAGAAAGCTTCGAAACCCTTGTGGTGCATAAGCAAGGTAGGTCTCAAGTAAGCGGTCGAACTTCAGCAGTGGCTTGTCATAAAAGCCAACGTAGTCGAGGTCAGCTGCATCAAGGCCCGCCTCTTTCAAGCAATAGTCTATCGCCTGTGTTGGGAAGCAATGGTCGTGCTTCTTGCGAGTAAAGCGCTCCTCTTGCGCGGCCGCCACGATGTGACCGTCAACGATAAGCGCCGCAGCCGAGTCGTGATAGTACGCGCTGATTCCGAGGATCGCTCTCACATCCGCCTCAAAAAGACTAAAGTTTTCAGCGCTTTGCGTATACCCACCACTCTTAGGCAAGGAGCATAGGTCATTATCCCTGCACCGTCATGGTAAAAACTGTCCAAGCAGGCGCCAAGAAAGCAGCGCTCTTTAAGGCTGCCAAGCCCTCTTCGCCTGCTTTAGAGGCTTGCCTAGCGGTTAAGAGGCTTGCCTATCTTTCAGTACACGCGGTGACTCTGTCTCGCGATGCAGACAAGAGGTGACTTGAGACGCCCCTTTAGGCCTCGCTGAACACAAAGGATGTCGCAGCAATTGAGGCCCCAGATAGGGAGCACGCAAGCGACGTACATAGCCTCGCCTGAAGGGTAAGCACCCTCTCCAGGCGAGGGAGCTAGGTGGGCATCGCCGACGCGCCCTCTGTCCACCTGAAGACGAAGCGCATGAAGGAGCACGCAGCGCGATGTGAAAGAGAGTCTGCGTTCGCTCCCTTAGCTGATCAGGGATGAACTCATGACATGGGCGTCGTGTGTGCGCGATTGAAAAAACGCCGCAATCGGAGAAGCGAAAAAACCCGGTAAACCAAAAAATTCTGAGCACTTACAAGTCCGTCGCACCCCCACCCGTCAGAGCGAAGACTTGGACGTTCGATTGAGAGGTGTACCCGCCCTATCTTGTGATAACACTCGAGGTCTTGAGGCGCTCAGCCCGCACCTTCGCACTTGCGCCTCTTCCGTGGCATCTGCGCCACTCTCATCATGAGGTAAGTTTCATGAACTCAAGTATCCGACGCTTAGCGCTGCTCTCTCTCCTCTTCTCGCTCCCGCTCGGATGTGGCGAAGCAAACGATAAGCCAGAAGAGGATACGAACACCGCCGCGCCAAGTCCTCCGCCACAGGACGCGATAGGTAGCAGTGATACCGCGAGCCTCACAGACGCAGGGGTGCCTAGCGATGTCCCGAGCCTGAGAGATAACGGAGAGCCCGAACAAGACGCTTCACCTGACGCAGATGTCACGCCGACGGATCCCTGTGAAGCGTTGGTCTGCCCCCAGAATGCCACCTGCGACGCAGGCGAATGCCTCTGCGATGCCTACTACGAGCCCTTCGTCGACGGCACCTGTCAGGACATCAATGAATGTCTCACCGACCAAGGGGGCTGCCCCGACAACACAGTGTGCGACAACCAAATGGGGGCGCCGCCGCTCTGCGCATGTGCCCCAGGTTACGTCCTCGACGGCGAGGGACTCTGCGCCCTAAGCGCCGATTGTGTCGAGGTCCTGTGTAGCGCTGACAGCCACTGTGTTGAGGGTGCATGTGTCTGCGATGCAGGCTTCGCGATGAGCCCCTCTGGCCTGTGTCAGGACATCGATGACTGCCTCATTGATAACGGCGGCTGCGCACTGAGTGCGCTGTGCGTGGACCAAGAGGGAGCAGCCGCGACTTGCGTCTGCGAACCCGGACTTGCGATGGCTTCCAATGGCGAGTGCGTCACGCCCAGCTCATGCGTCGACGTCCTCTGTGGCGTGGATGCCTATTGCCTGGACGGTGCGTGTAGCTGCGCTGATGGTTACGCGTTGGACGCCTCTGAAAATTGTCAGGACATCAATGAGTGTCTGGTCGATAACGGCGGGTGTGGTGCCCCTGAGTTCATCCTCTGCCAGAACAGCCCAGGGAGCATGACATGCACAGACATCGATGAGTGCCTGAACTTTAACGGTGGCTGCGGAAACTATGCAGTGTGCGCCAATGAAGAGGGCGCCCCCCCGGTGTGCACGTGCTTACCAGGCTATGAAGTCCAGAGTGATGGACTCTGCGCAGAGAGCGCTGCCTGCGCAGAGGTCCTCTGCGGCACCAATAGCTACTGCGATGATGGCCTCTGCGTATGCAGCGCAGGCTTCTCCGAGACGGCCACAGGTGGTTGCGAGGACATCGATGAGTGCCTGAGCAACAATGGCGAATGTGGCGATCCGCTTTTCTTCACATGCACCAACACGGCTGGGGGTCTCGCATGCGCCGATATCGATGAGTGTTTGATTGATAACGGAGGCTGCGGACCTCTCGCGACCTGCATCAATCAGACTGGAGCGCTTGCGACCTGCGCGTGTAAACCTGGCTACAGCGCGTCAGCCGGAGGCGGCTGCGCCCCGACCCCCGCCTGTGCGGGTGTGAGCTGCGCTGAGAACGCGTTCTGCGACAAGGGTGAGTGCGTCTGCTTCGCTGGCTTCTTAGCTGACACTGAAGGGCTTTGCTCGGACATCGACGAGTGCGCGACAGACAATGGCGACTGCGGGGACGCGTCTCTCACGCTCTGCGTCAATACACCGGGGAGCCATGTGTGCGCAGATGTCGACGAGTGCGCGACGGACAACGGCGGCTGCGGAGAGTATGCGCTCTGCACCAACCAGGACGCTGGCCCGCCCAAGTGCGAGTGCGCGGCAGGGCTGATGCCTGGTGTCGATGGAGACTGCGAAGTCGTCCCAGCGTGCTTGGGCGTCGCATGCCCAGCCTTCATGCACTGCGAGCAGGGGCTCTGTATATGCGACACTGGCTTCGCCCCCGACATCAATGGCTTTTGTCAGGACATCGACGAATGCCTGAGTGACAATGGCGGCTGTGGCAACCCAGCGCTCGTGACCTGTACCAACCTCATCGGTGGCGCGACCTGCGCCGATATCGATGAGTGCGCGACGGACAATGGTGGCTGTGGTGACAACGCGCTCTGTCAGAATCAAGAGGCCGCTCCGGCAGCCTGCATATGTGACACGGGCTTCGTCTTCGGTCCGGATGGTTCCTGTGTCCAACCGGACTGCCAGTCAGTCATCTGTGAGGGCGCAAGTCACTGCGAAGACGCCCTTTGCGTGTGTGACGCTGGCTACGAGGCAGGAAGCGCTTCGACCTGCGTCGACATCGACGAATGCGCAAATGACAATGGCGGATGCCCCGAACAGAGCGCATGCGTGAACGTGGCGGGCGGGCCACCCATCTGCGAAGGTCCGATCCCCGGTGAGGTAGGCTCTCAACTCATCGTCGAAGGCGAGATCTCAGGCGATACCTTCTCCGTCCAAGTCTCGGCCTCGCTCGAGCTTGGCCCCTTTGAGTTCGACGCAACCGGCACCGCGAGTAAAGAGGACGCCGACTCACCGATCACCTGGTGCGTCAAGGGCCAGACTGCGCTCGACATGGGCCTCTTCACCCTGAGTGATATCGAGGTCACGGTCTGTGACGATGGCTCCCAGCAAGTCAGGGTTGAGTTCACTGGACTCCTGACCCTTGAAGGCGAGACGGCTGCAGTTGAAGGGACCTTCGACGGCGCCGCAGAGCCCTGGTCGCTCAGCGTCAGCGCGACTGATTTGACCTTTATGAGCCTGAAAGCAGACACACTGGACTTCGCCTATGCGCACGGTGAACAGACCCTTGAGATAGCCGCGACCATGCTCCTCCCTGGCCCCCTCGCGCTCGACCTGAGCGGCAGCTTCGCTCCCGAAGGTAATGTGGTGCTCGCAGCAGGCCTTCAAGAGGGAGCGATCTGGACGCCCCTCCCTGGCTTCAGTGACTTCAACTTCACAGCGCTCACGGGCAGCGTGGCGCGTGAAGAGGGACAGGTCAGCGTCGCGCTATCGGCGAGCGCAGACACGCCCTTGAGCTTCGTTGATGGCCTGAAGCTCGAGCAGGTCAGCATCAGCGGCAACTACGCAGGCAACGACTGGGGTGTCTCTCTCGAGGCCAACACAGTCTTAGGACCCATCGGTGCAGTGAGCTTGGCCGGCAGCCTTAGCGCGAGCGATGACACGGTGACGGGTTGCCTCGGCAGCACGCTCAAAGAGAGCATCGACGTCGCCGACCTTGGCTTGGTGAACCTGACCAACACGCTGGCTGAGGTCTGCTTAGCCTCGGACAAGACGCTCGCGGTCACCCTCGGCACCGACGTGGAGGCGATGGGAGCAAGCTATGAAGGCCTGGAGGCGCACCTCGCCATCGGCGTCGACATCCCATTGCGCCTTCCGGGCTCGAAGCTGGACTTACCCTTTGGCACCCGTCAGCTCGACACTGGCGAATTCCGACTGCCGAACGGCATCTGGCAGCTCGCCGACGGCACCTTCCAGCTCCCTGATGCCCTGACGCTGCCTGAGAGCGCCGAGTGGAACCCGGTGACGGGCCTCATCACCTGGGCTGATGGGCTCATCCACAACCTCAATGGCACCTTCACGCTGCCGGGCGCGCTGACGCTCCCCAACGGCTGGGATGCGCTGCCCTTTGGGGCGCGGCACTTACCTGACGACGCGGTCCAGTTGCCAGACCTAAGCGTCTACTCAGCGCTTCTGGGAATGCAATGGCTCCCAGGCGGCTCGGCCAAGCCGGTCGCCCCAGACTTCACACTCCCCGAAGGCGTCAAAGAGGCCTTCAACCACTTCTTGATGCCAAATGGCATGCTCGTTAGCCCCGGCTTCAACTTCGTGACACCGGCAGGCTTCTCCTTCGATGCAGCCACAGGTTGGACGAACGCTTCGGGCTGGACGCTGAACCTGATGACAGGCTCAATCACCTTAGCGAGCGGCAAGACGATGCGCTTAGACGGCAGCATCACGTGGCCCTCGCTCACGCTCCCCGGCGCGCTCAGCGCGCTCCCCTTCGGCGTCATCGAACTCCCCGCCGATGCGGTCCAACTCCCAGATATGCGCGTCTACGTCCCAAGCCTCGGGACGCTGCTCAGCCTTGGCGGAAAAAGTCAGCCAGCCCCTGCAGACTTCACGCTGCCTGAGATGAGCCTCCCTGTTGGCCTGCACTACTGGCTCCCTAACGGCGTCTTGATGACGCCCACTTTCCATTTCAAAGCGCCAGCGGGCTTCACGCTCGAC
>Ga0066371_10000303_pt1 | contig 11143 bp, 15 predicted proteins | sample Knorr_S15_td_DCM_FD_71214 | JGI IMG/M metagenome (GOLD analysis project Ga0066371, IMG submission 71214) | Marine microbial communities from Southern Atlantic Ocean transect - Knorr_S15_td_DCM_ad_63m_LV_B | ecosystem: Environmental > Aquatic > Marine > Oceanic | place: Southern Atlantic ocean... | reverse complement strand
ATAAGGAAAAATTACGACTAAGATCACACGGGGATGATGAGCTAGCACACTATTCATCTGCTTGTTATGATATTGAATATAAATTTGATTTTGGATGGTCTGAATTAGAGGGTATTGCAGATAGAGGAACCTTTGATTTAGATCAACATATGACAGCTAGCAACAAAAAATTAACTTATTTTGATCAAGTTAATAATGAACATTTTATTCCTGCTGTTGTAGAATCTTCAGCTGGAGTTGACAGAGCTCTATTGACAATACTTGCAGATGCTTTTACACAAGAGGATGTTAATGGAGAATCGAGAACTGTATTAAAACTATCACCAAAAATAGCACCTATAAAAGTTGCAGTTTTTCCACTAATGAATAAAAATAATATGCCTGAAATATCACAAAAAATAGTTGATAATATACAATCTGCTGGAATCGCTTCATTTTTTGATGCTGGAGGATCAATAGGAAAAAGATACAGAAGGCAAGATGAGGCTGGCACTCCTTTTGGAATTACAGTAGATCATGATACACTTGAAGATAATACGGTTACTTTAAGAGATCGTGATACTATGAAACAAGAGAGAATTCCAATTGATCAACTTGTTGAAATACTTAAAAAAAAATTAGTATAGATAAATGAATTATCAATTAATATATAAAGCAGCTAATTCTCATGAAGCTCATTTTATCCAAGGACTACTCAAAAGAAGGTCAATTAAATCGCAATTACTAGGAGAAAATTTATCTATTGCTATAGGAGAATTACCAATAGAAGCAATGCAAGTAGATATATTAGTTCCTAAAAATCAGTTACCTGAATCTGAAAAAATAATATCTAATTATGAAAAAAATTTGAGTTCAAATAATCAAGATAATGAGTGGGAATGTGAAAAATGTAAAAAATTAAATCCATTCAATTTTGATATTTGTTGGAATTGTAATAAATAATATAAATTTATTTAAAAAGATGACTCGAATAAATATAATCCCAGTTTCAGAGCTTTATGACCAACATCTCATAGCCGAATATCGTGAAATTACAATGGTTCCAGCTGCATTAAATAGAACTCTTAAAAGCAAATCTGGACTTAACAAATCTAAAATTTCAAAAAAATATACTCTTAATACCGGACATGTTTATTTTTTTTATAATAAAGGAAAATATTTAGATAAAAGATATAAAGAAATTATTCAAGAAATGAAATCTAGAGGATTCAAGCCTGACCCTAAGAGAAAATTTCCAAAAGAAATATTTATTAATAATAATTTATATAATGATTGGATACCAACAATCGAAGATTATAAAATTATAAGAAAAAGAATACTTTCTAAACTAGCTCAAAGACCAAATTGGTATAAAAAAAGTTTAACTCATTAGCTTTTTTTAATTTTATTCCATATTCCAAATGGAATATATAACATTAAAAAATAAAGAATAAAAACTGGCTGTATATATAGTATATATTCTGGAGAAGGATACTGAGAAACAAAATTAAGAAAAACAGTATCAACTTTTGGTAATTCAATAACATAAAAATAATTGGCAGGATCTCCATTAATATTATCTCCTAAAAAGTGATTAAATACAAATGCGAGTGGTGCAATAATATTTATAAATAAGTAAGTTAAACAAACACCTTTAAATCTTAATCGATAATTATATGCGGTCATTAACCATATTAAATTTAATATAATCAATGAGTGTTGTAATTGAATACAAATAACTCCAAACAAATTATTAATATTCAAAAAATCTGGTGTAATTATGCCTTGCAATGCACCTGAAAATCCTAATAAAAATGCACAATCAAATAAAAAATTATACAAAGAATATTTACCCTTCATATTAAAATTTCTTTTAGAAAAAATACATATTAATGAAAAATAAAAACTAATTTGACAAAATTGTAAAAAAGGTAAATCACGATGAATGGAAAATATATAGCTCGAATCTAAAAATATCCTATTAATATAATCTAATAACTCTTGTGATAAACAAAAAATTATAATCCATTTAGAAATTTTATTCTTTAAAATATCATCTTTTATTTTATATCCTTTTATAAAAATAAATATCCATACAGCTATCATTATAAATGATAACCAATTATGATAAAAATATCTACTTTCAATTGGTAATTCTGTAAACATATATCTATTTATTAATTAATACTATAGGATTCATAAACTAATCTTTCTGCAACTCTTAAATTATCCATATTATTAGAGAATAATCTTAGTATCACATCTCCTTTATCTATTGTATCATTATTTTTTTTAAAAAATTCTGCACCAGAACTATTATCCTTCTTGCCTGTTAGTATATTTATAAAATTAATGGCTTCACCAATTTTTTTAGTATTAATAAATTGTAGTTTTCCTGATTCCTTAGCTTTTATATCAATACTATCTGTATAAGTACAATGGAGACTATTTAGATTACCACCATGTTCATAAACCATCTTTTCAAAAATTTCATACGCTTTTCCATTGTTAATTACATTTAACATTTTTTCTTCTGCACTATTAATTTTTGCTAATGAACATGCAACTTTCCCCAAATCAAAAACTACTTTCATTAAATCTTCTGGTCCTTTACCATTTAAACAATTAATAGATTCAATAATTTCACAGCTTAACCCTGAAAAATTACCAAGTGGTTGATTCATGCTAGTACCTAAATATTTTACATCAACATCAAATTTTGATCCAATTAAAGATAATAATTCTCCAAGCTTTTGACCTTCTTTCTTAGATTCTAAAAAAGCTCCGTTCCCATATTTAATGTCTAATACTAAACCCTGAATTCCTTCAGATATTTTTTTACTCATTATACTTCCACAAATCAAAGGTAAAGATGCAATTGTATCAGTTTTATCTCTTAAAGAATAAATTTTACGATCAGCTGGACAAATTTCATTAGTTTGACCAATAATAGAAATACCCACATTCTTTACATTTTTTTTAAAACTATTAATATCTATCAATCCATTATATCCTGGAATGGATTCAAGTTTATCAAGCGTACCACCTGTATGCCCTAGATGTCTACCAACAACCATAGGAACATAAATTCCACATGCTGCTAAAATAGGACCCAGTATTAAAGAAACCTTATCACCAATTCCACCAGTTGAATGTTTATCTAAAACATATCCATCTAGATTATCAAATTTAATTTTTTGTCCAGAATTAATAATTGAATCTGTATAAAATATTGTTTCATTAATACTCATCCCATTATGAAAAATTTCTTTTAACCATGCGGCCATATCTTGATCATTTATTTTATCATTTAAATATGATTTGACAATAAAATTAATTTCTTTAGAATTATGAAATTGATTTATTTTTTTATTATTAATTAATTTTTGAATATCTAGCATTAATAATTAACCAAATGGATGTGGTAGTAAATCTGATATATGGTGAGTTTCATATTTATCAGTTTTTCCATTAGAAACATAAATTGGAATATCACTTAAGTATTCATGAATAATCTGTCTACATGGACCACATGGTTTAGCAGATAGAGGTGATACAATAGCTATTGCCTTGAATCTTGTTATACCTTTAGCTAATGCAGCATAAATAGCTACTCTCTCAGCACACATAGTACTCGGATATGCTGCAGATTCTATATTGCAACCTAATATAACATCATCATCTTTTGTAAGTAGAGCACAGCCAACAGTGAAATCACTATATTTTGCATGAGCATTATTTTGAGCTTTCACTGCTTGTTTAATTAAATCTATTGGTTTCATTTTTATTTCCATTAGTAATATTTAAATATAATTATTTATTAACAATATAAATAGCTATTAAACTAATTAATCCACCTATTATTGTGTTTAAAGAAAATATCTCATTTAGAAAAACATACGATGTCCCCATCGCTAAAAATGGAACTGAAAAGATAAAAACACTTGCTTTAACAGGTCCAATTATAGATGTTGAATACATATAAACAGAAGTACCAAATGACATGGCACCTATTGAAACTAAAAAAAAGTTAAAATAAAATCTAAAATCTAAAGCAGAAAAATCAATTAAGGTAAAATCTGTAAAAAACAAAGAAATTGCCATTGTAAAAAAATAACATAAACTTATAAAGACATATGGATTAATTTTTTTTTGAGCAATATCAATAAATACAGTCATAACTCCCCATGTAATAGCACAAATTAAAAAATATATATTTTTTATATCAAATATTATATCAAATCCAGTTTTAAAAACATCCATAATAATTAGTCCTCCAAATAATCCTATAATTATTCCTAAAACTTCTTTAAAAAGAATTTTTTTTCTAATTAATGATATAATCAATAATGTGAATAGTGGATTTAATGTTGTTACTAATATTGCACCTCTTCCAGCATCTCCAAAATATGTCCCTTTAAAAAAAGCAATATTATATATAAAAAACAATATACTTGGAATAACAATAAATTTATATGATTTAAGATGAGGTAGTTTTTTTTTATTATATATTAAAAATGGTAATAAAGATATAAAACCTAATAAAAATCTAAAAAAAATGAGATTATAAAATGATAAGTACTCGCCAACTATTTTTGCATTAGTCCAGGCAATTGCCCATGAAATCATAGCTAATGATAATAATATATATATATTATTAAATGAAAATAAACTAGCTGATTTCATTTAATACATCAATAGCATGAGATTTAGTTTTAACTTTATCAAATACTTTTTCAATAAAACCCTTTTCATCAATTAAATAGGAAATTCTGTGAATGCCCTCATACTCTCTGCCCATAAATTTCTTTAATCCCCAAGCTTTATATGATTGAAGCATTTCTTTAGATTCATCGCATAACATCAAGTATGGAAAATTATATTTCTCAACAAAAAATTTTTGTTTTGATACTGGGTCTGCTGATACTCCAATAATCTTTATATTTTTTTCTTCAAATTTTTTGAATTCATCACGGAATCCACAACCTTGAACAGTTCATCCAGGAGTATTAGCTTTTGGAAAAAACCAAATAATATGTTTTTTTCCTTTTAGACTTGATGAATTAATTAATGTACTATCATAATTTAATAACTCAAAATCAGGGGCACTATCACCTATATTTAAATACATATAATTCCTTTATTATTTATTTTTATATTAATATTATAAATTAAATATTAAATACAACAAAAACATGGTTAAAATATATACATCCAACTGGTGTGGTTACTGCGATGCAGCAAAAAACTTACTCAATAAATTAAACATTCAATTTGAAGAAATAAATATTGAAGAAATAAATATGTCTAGGAAAGATTTGTTAGATTTAGCTGGACAATATACAGTACCACAAATATCTATTAATAATTCTTTTATTGGGGGATATCAAGAATTACAAATTTTATATCAAAATAATAAATTAGAAAAAATGATTAATGATAAGTAATAATATAAATAAATACTGCGAACAACAATCTGATCAAGAGAGTAGGCTGCAAAAAAAAATCAGAGAATATACTTATGAAAATGAGACATATCCACAAATGATTAGCGGAATATTAGTAGGTAACTTTTTATATCATTTAGTAAAAATGAATAAATCAAAAAATATACTTGAGATTGGTATGTACACAGGGTATAGTGCTGCTTCAATGGTTCAAGGGTTACCTGAAAATGGAACTATAGATACATGTGAGTATATGGAAGAACACATTAAAACTGCAAAAAAAATGTTTAAAAACTCTAAATATAATAAAATGATTACTATGCATCAAGGACCAGCATTACAAACTCTAAAAAAATTTAAAAAGAAATTTGATTTTATCTTTATCGATGCTGATAAAGTCAATTATTTACACTATTATTTAGAGTGTATAAAACTAATTAAATCTGGGGGAATAATTGTTTTAGATAATATGCTATGGAGTGGCGAAGTGCTTAATCCAAAAGATAAACAATCAAAAATATTAAGAAAAACAGGAGATTATATTAAAAAAGATAAAAGGGTGTTAAATTTCTTAGCTCCTATTAGAGATGGATTAATGATTTGTATTAAAAAATGAATACTTTAAAAAATAAAAATATATTATTATGTATTACAGGTTCTATTGCTGCTTATAAGGCCTGCGAATTGTTAAGATTGCTTAAAAAAGAAGGCGCTAATATTCAAGTTATGATGAGTCAATCTGCAGAAAAATTCATTGGTGTTGCTACTCTTGCAGCATTATCAAATAATGAAGTTTTAACTAATTTATTTCCTCATAAACCAAAAGGGGGGATGGATCATGTGAATCTTTCATTTGAACTTGATGCAATTATAGTTGCTCCAGCAACAGCAAATATTTTATGTAAAGCTGCGAATGGAGTAGCAGATGAAATAGTTTCTACGACTCTATCAATATGTGATGTTCCTATCTTGTTTGCTCCAGCTATGAACTTTAGAATGTGGAACAATGAAGGTACAATTAATGCAGTTGAAATTCTTAAAAAAAGAAAAAATATTATTGTTTATCCTGAAGAAGGACAGCTTGCAAGCTTACATAAAGGGAAAGGAAGATTAGCAGATTTTACCAATATAATGAATAATATTAGAAAATTATTTAAACAAGATTTAATACTAGAAAATAAGAAAATATTAGTTACTGCAGGTCCTACACAAGAACCTATTGATCCAGTACGATTTATTACAAACCACTCTAGCGGTAAAATGGGCTATGCTATTACAAAAGCAGCAAAAGAATATGGAGCAAAAGTTACTTTAATATCAGGACCTGTATCTATTGCTGATATTCCAGGAATAAACAAAATTTCAATAAATACAGCTGAGGAAATGAATAATCAAATAATAAATGAATTATCTTCAACAAATTTTGATTTTATATTTATGGCTGCAGCTGTTTCAGATTATAAACCAGTAAAATATTCTAATAAAAAAATTAAAAGTAAAGAAAATATTCAAAATCTAAAATTAGAAAAATCAATTGATATTATGGCAAATACTATTTCTAAACATCAGGGAATCAAAATTGCATTTTCATTAGAAACAGAAAACGGAGAAAAAAATGCAATAAATAAAATGAAAACAAAAGGTGCAGATTATATAGTTTTAAATTATGCAAATGAACCAGGTGCTGGATTTAATGAAGATACAAATCATGTATATTTATTTTCTAAAAATGGATTAAATAAAGAATTTCAAAAAAATACTAAACTACGAATAGCAAAAAAATTAATAGAATATATAGTTAATAATGAAAACTAAAAACATACAAAAAGCTGAATGTGCAGGTGGAATTATTATTAATCAATTAAATAAAATTGCCATAGTAAATCAAAATCATGACTCTTGGTCATTACCAAAGGGACATATTGATAAAGGAGAAACAGCTATTGATGCTGCAATAAGAGAAATTTATGAAGAAACTGGAATAATCAATCCAACTTTAATAAAAAAAGTAGGAGTCTATGAAAGATATAGAATCGGTTTAGATGGCAATGATGATTTATCAGAACTAAAACGTATTCATATATTTTTATTTAAATCAACTCAAAAAATATTAAAACCTATAGATAAAAATAATCCAGAAGCAAAGTGGATTGATATTAAAGAAGTAGAAAATTATTTAACACATAGAGAAGATATAAATTTTTTTAAAAAAAATATCAAACTAATCATCTAATAGTATTTTTAACATTACTGGCCTATGATCTGAAACATATGCATCATAAGCACTCAAACCTCCATTCAAAGACCAGTCTACTAAAACCGTTTGAGTATCAACAACATAATTAAATAATTCATTAGTAATTAAAATATGATCTAAATGGCTTGGCCATGATGGAAAAGACCAAAATTCATTTGATGAATTAGCAATAGAAAAATCAGTAAAATAAAAATTATTCATATCTGATAAAAAAGGTGAAAAAACATTATTATCATCTATTAATAAATCATTGAAGTCACCCAAAACAATAACTTTCGAATCATTAAAAAATGTATTTATATACGAATGAAGCAATAAAGAAGCTTGCAATCTTCTATCTTCAGAACCATTACAACATTTATAATGAATATTGATTAAAATGAAATTATTATTTTGATAAGATATTTCAAGAACGTAAGGTTCTCTATAAGCAAAATAATATGAATTATCATTTAATATCGTATAGGGATTTGAAACTATTTCAATATTTTGTGTATTAACGATATATGAAAGCTCCTGATAATCAGAATCAATTTCACCAGATCTAAAACCAACCCAATCATTGCCCAAGGAATCTAATATATTATTAAAGTTTTGTATATCTACTATTTCTTGCAATGCAATAATATCAACATCTAATGAATCAATTATTTGCCTAACATACATATTAGTAAGATTATTTTTTGGAAAATTTTCAATATTCCATGTTACAATATCTAATGTATTATCTTCACCCGTGATATTTAAAGAAGAATTAAATATTGATTCTTCAGAATTTAATATATAATCCTCTTGTTCAGAACAAGATAAAAACAATAAACAAAATAATTGAAATATAATTTTTATATTTGACATAATAGATATATCTAAATTTATTAATAAATGAATAAAAAAGTCATACTAATTACAGGTTCTAATGGTGAAATTGGAAAATCATTAATTGATAAACTTTCAAAAAATAATACTATTATTGCATTAGATGTAAATCATAATTCTAAATCAAATATTGAAACCATTAAGGGAAGTATACTAGATAATAATATTTTAAATAAGATTAACAATAAATATAAATTATCAGAAATATACCATTTGGCTGCTATATTAAGTACAAAAGCTCAGAAAAATCCTTCTCTTTCAAATGAAGTTAATTATAATGGAACAATTAATTTATTAGAACTTGCTAGATTACAAGCAAAAAGATATAATCATTCAATTAAATTTTTTTTCCCAAGCTCTATAGCTATATATAATATGTTAAATAGTGATTTGAATAATAATATTAATGAAAAAGATAATATCCATAATCCAATAACTGAATACGGTCAAGCAAAATTAAAATGTGAGAAAATTGGTATTGAAAAATATTTAATAAAAGATGTTGATTTTAGATGTATTAGATTCCCAGGAATTATTTCTGCTATTTCAAGGCCTACAGGGGGTACAAGTGATTATGCTCCTGAAATGATTCATGCAGCGTTTTTAAATGAAAAATATAACTGCTTTGTAAATAATAAAACGATTCTTCCATTTATTGCTATGCCTGATGCAATTGATGCAATTATTAAATTAATGAATACTTCAAAAGAAAATATAAAATCTAGAATATATAATGTGACATCATTTAGTCCAAGCGTAAGTGACTTAGAAATTAAAATAAAAGAATTTTTCCCAAATTTTAAATTAAGTTATGATATAGATATGAATAGACAAAAAATTGTAGATAGTTGGCCCAATTTTATTAATGATACTCTTGCAAGAGAAGAATGGGGTTGGTCAAGTAATTTAAATTTTGATAATTTTTTTATTAATTATATTAATCCAAATTTGAAAGAATACTATAAAATATGAGCAGTTTAAACAAAATTTTAAAAAAAGAATTAGATATCATTAAAGAACGTGGATTATATAAATCCGAAAGACTAATTTTTTCACCTCAAAATTCAAAAATAATTATTAAAGGCAATAATGAAGTATTAAATTTTTGTGCTAATAATTATCTTGGACTTTCTAATCATCCTGATATTTTAAATGCAGCTATCAATGGTATTAAAAAGTATGGATTTGGTTTAAGCTCAGTAAGATTTATTTGTGGGACTCAAACAATACATGATGAATTAGAAAAACAAATTTCAAAATTTTTAAATAAAGAAAATACAATTTTATACACATCATGTTTTGATGCAAATGGAGGTTTATTTGAGACATTATTTAATGAAAATGATGCTATTATTTCTGATCAATTAAATCATGCCTCTATTATTGATGGTATTAGATTATGTAAAGCAAAACGTTTTAGGTATGCTAATTCAAATATGGACGAATTAGAATCTATATTAAAAAGAACAGCTAAATTTAAACAGCGTATAATTACAACCGATGGAGTTTTTTCAATGGATGGATTTATAGCTAAATTAGATTCTATAACCTTCCTTGCAAAAAAATATAATGCAATTATTCATGTAGATGATTCTCATGCAACTGGCTTTATTGGTCCTAGTGGAAAAGGCTCTGCTGATTATCACAATGTATTAGATAAAGTTGATATTATTACTTCAACACTTGGAAAAGCATTAGGAGGTGCATCCGGAGGATTTACATCTGCATCTAATGAGATAATAAATACTCTTCGTCAACGTTCAAGACCATATTTATTTAGTAATTCATTAGCTCCTAATATAGTATGCGCATCATTAAAAGCACTTGAAATTATTCAAAAAGATATAAATCTTCAAGATCAATTAAAGAAAAATACAACATTTTTTAGAACTGAAATCAAAAAAATAGGTTTTGAAATCAAAGATGGTGAACATCCTATTGTTCCTATCATGATTAGAGATGCAAAAATAGCACAAAAATTTGCATCAGATATTCTTAAATCAGGAATATATGTTATAGCTTTCTCATACCCAGTTGTCCCTCAAAATGAGGCTAGAATTAGAGTTCAAATAAGTACTTCACACACACTTGACAATCTTAAATTTGCTATTAAAATATTTAAAAAATATGGGGAAAAATATAACCTAATTTAAATATTCAGAGTAATTCCATATACATAGCCTGCAGGACCTAAATTTAAAAAACCAATATCAATAGCAGTGTTTGTATTAGTATAAAGTGTAAAACCTATGGAAAATCCATATAAGTAATCTTTATAATTATTATATATTTTTAGTTTTTGATAGTTACTACTATTACTAATCCTAAATTGTAAATTGTTATTCAAATCCTTAGTAAACGATATAATGTGTAATGAAGATGATAAATAATGATTATAAACTAAATCATAGCCAAGATTAAAATTTTTATTTGCAATAATATTGCTCAAAGAAAATTGTATTTTATATGGTGTAGCTTTTCCTGATGAAGTATATGAATTTAAAATAATACCAAAATTAGAAAATGATAAAGATGCATCTACACTTTTAATTTTGAATTGTTTTTTAATGTTAAATAAAATGGC
>Ga0066371_10000302_pt1 | contig 11208 bp, 10 predicted proteins | sample Knorr_S15_td_DCM_FD_71214 | JGI IMG/M metagenome (GOLD analysis project Ga0066371, IMG submission 71214) | Marine microbial communities from Southern Atlantic Ocean transect - Knorr_S15_td_DCM_ad_63m_LV_B | ecosystem: Environmental > Aquatic > Marine > Oceanic | place: Southern Atlantic ocean... | reverse complement strand
ACGATATAAGGAAATCGATCAAATTTATCTTCATCAAGTAAACCTGCATCATATTTTTCGTGATAACCATTTATATCTCGAACTTGACTGTCTGCTAAAAGATCATAACGCCTATCCATTTCAGAAACTGCCCAGCCTAATGCATCTACTGCCTTCTTTGGATTTGTGATAACTTTTGTTAGAAGGTGAGGGACATTATTGTATTGACCTAACTCTACTCTTTTAGGGTCGACCATGACCATTTTAACCTCATCAGGGTTAGTTCTTACCAGTAGTGAAGTGACAATTGAGTTAATAGAGGATGATTTACCCGCACCTGTTTGACCTGCAATCAATACATGTGGGAGTTCTGCTAAATTAAGCAATCTAGCTTTACCAGCTATATCAAGACCTAAACCAACATTTAAAGGATGTTTTGCTTCAGTAGATTCTTTTGATGACAATACATCGCCTAAAGACACGAGTTTCCTTTGGCGATTTGGAATTTCAATTCCAATTGCACTTCTTCCAGGAATTGGAGCAAGTAACCTTACATCCGGAGTTGCTAAGGCGTAAGCAATATCGTGAGATAGTGAAGTTACTTTAGAAACCTTTACTCCAGGTGCTAATTCTATTTCATATCTTGTAACAGTAGGGCCTGGAACTACATTTGTAAGTTCTGCTTCAACACCATGTTCTTTTAACAATTGTGTTAGGTCTTTAGCGGTTTCCTGAAGTAATTTTTTCGATGTTGAAACTGAGGAACCTTTTTTGAGCAAACTAACTGGAGGTAATTTGTACTCTTTAGAATTTAATAATTGTTTAGTTTTCTTTTTGGTATTTTGTGGCTTAATTTTTTTCTGTTTAAAATCTGTGAAATCTGAAACATTATCTTCTTTTTTAACAGTTTTTGAAATGGTTGTTTTAATTACTTCAGTTTTACTGTTTGAAGGTTCCTCATATAAATCATCAAACTGAAAACTATTAGCCTCTTTTCTTGCTTGTATAAAGGCAAATATAAATTTATAAATATATTTAAGAATTGCCTGAACTCCTCCTACTAAATCCTTTAACTCAATATCAGTCATATATAAAACTGCTATTACTAATCCAACTAACAAGACTGTATGAGTCATTTGTATGCCCAAACTATTGGTCAATGGGTGGACAAGAAATGCAGAAATATGACCTCCAGATTTTGAAATTAGATCTGATCCTGCACTTATTGATAAAGGTTCTGTATGGATTAATGAATGAAATGCTGCAGAAGAGATAATCTGTACATAAAAGGTTCCAGCCAAAACCTTTTGTGACTTAACTGTATCTTTGTCACGTATGAGAATTGCAGTTCCATAAAAGAAAAATACTGGCATTGCAAATACTCCATATCCAAAACACCACTCAAGAGCTTTATAGATTACATCACCAACAGGTCCACCTTTTTGAAAAATTGAAAGTGCAATTAGAGTTCCGAATGTAAACATGAAAACTGAGACAGCTTGATAGGACGTAATAAAACCATTAACGGTTTTAGAAGTTGTAGATTTTAAAGTGTTTACTGCCCTGTCTACATTTATTAAATTGTTTTGTTTAGACACCCGCTTACGCCCATTCACCCTTTTGCGAGTGGATGTCTTTACAGCCACGTTGTATTATATCATAAATTAATTGAATATTTACTAATGTTTATTTAAATTTTATTAAAAATTGACGATAATTCGGTTCTAAATTCAGTACTTATAGGTGTTATTGGAAGCAGTGGGATACCGACATCTTCCCAGGTTTCAGTAAGGAGATACTTTACAGGTCCTGGACTAGGTTCTTGAAAAAGAGCAGAAAATAGCTCTAGTAAATGTGAATGAATATCTTCAGCATTAGAAATGTTGTTATCTAATACATTAGAAATAAGTTTACTTATTTGCTTCCCAACAATATGAGATGCAACAGAAACTACTCCTTTTGCTCCCATCTTCATAAACTCAATTGTCTCATTATCATTTCCACAGTAAATATGACATTTATCTTTAAGTAAACTTATCTCATCACTGCTGAATTTTAAATCACCTACTGCATCTTTAATTGAGTGTATACCTATGTCATCTACTAATTTTTCAAGTGTGGGTAACTCAATTAATTTCGATGTTCTTCCTGGTATGTTGTAAGCCATTATTGGTAAATCGGTAACTTTTGAAACTTCCTCGAAATGTTTCATGATGCCATACTGTGATGGTTTTGAATAATAAGGAGTTACAATCATTATTCCATCTACTCCTAAACTTGAAGCCATTCTTGTTATCTCTATGGTTTCTTTTGTAGAATACGTACCAGTTCCAGCAATTATTGAAGCGTCATTACCAACTGAGTCTAATGCAGTGCTATAAAGTATCTCCCTATCATCCATTGAGAGATTGGGTGATTCTCCTGTAGTCCCACTTAAAACCAGTCCATCAGATTTTTCATGTACAAGTTTTTTACAAAGTCTCCAGAAAGTATCCGTACTTATTATTCCATTTTGATCAAAAGGTGTAATTACTGCAGTGAGTAACTGTCCAAAATCTTTCATGACAAAATACTAATCTTTTGAGCGAGAATTGTTTCCAAACCAAGAGTGAATTTAGATAAGTTTTCAATTTCATCAAACACTAAAGATATTCCATAAAGATAAGCAGACCTATCGTTTACAACATGCTCTAATGAAAAAGTTTCATGTTCTGATTTGAAATTTACAATCTGCTCAGCAAGAAACTCTTCTCCCCTTTCAGAATAAATATTTATACCGTTGATGTTGTTATGTTCACCATCATGATTATCTAACTTGTTTGAAGTAACATCGGAAAGACTTGATGCAAGATCTGATGATGTGCCTGATGGTGCATCTTGTTTATTTTTATGATGCTTTTCAATAATATGAATATTTTCAAAATCTTTAGAGAGTGCAATTGATAATAATTTTTGATAAGCTGCCCCAATAGAAAAATTGGGAACTACAACAACTTTTCTATTGTGATCTAGTGTTTTTAATAAATTAATTGATTCGTTTGAAATACCAGAAGAACCAATTATAAGATTTGAGGTTAATGTACTCCATTTTTGTATATTTTCATTTATTGCTGAAGCAGGTGAAAATTCTAAAATATAATCAGGATTTATATCATCAAAAGTTGTTATAGATGGGTAATCATCTGAATTATATCCTGGATCATAGATGCCGATAATTTTATAATTATCTTGTGAACTTAAGTAATCAATAATAAGTTTTCCCATTTTCCCAGCACCGCCTGAGATTAAAACAGACTTCTTACTTTTTTCATTCATAAATTTTATATCCTTATACTTATAGTATTACTTTTAATGATAATGATTAATAAATGAATTCTAAGAAAAAAAATATTGAATCACAAATAGTTGAAGACTTTGAAAAAATACGTCCTGCTATTACTAGATTGCTTCAGTCTCAAATGGGAAATGAAAATATTACAATTAGATACGGTAGATCTAAGTCTAATAATGTAGATGATATTGTAATCAATCCATCTGTACTTATTGGTACGATCTCGCAATCTACACTTAATAAAGATGAAGTCCTAATCGGAACCGTTGTTCATGAAGCTATCCACTCAATGTCTAACTACAAAGTAGATATGTCACTAATTAGTGAATATTTTGATGAGGATTTTAATGATGTTGACAACATTTTGGATGTATTGGAAATTTTGACTGGTCCTTTTGGTAAGTATATTTTTGATATCTTAATTCATTCAATAGAAGAGAAGGTATTTGTAAACGAATACGGAGGTCTTAATTCTATACTCAAAGATATTTACAAAGAATCATTTTATAAAACCAAAACTTTAACTCCATTTAGCCAATTTTTATCACTTTTATTTCATTCTATAACCCTCTACATAAATCCTGAATATAACGATTTTAAGAAAAATGTAACGAAATCTTTAAATGAATCGCTCCACATACTTAAACCTCTCAATTATAAAGATATAAATATTTCAGAAGTTTTAGAAGCTACAGTGCAAATGGTTGATATATGTAGAAGATACAATATACTTCCTGATTTAGATAAATATAACCTTGGAGAACAAAAGGAGATATCTCAGTCATTAGATGAAAGTGTTATTAATGATTTAAGCAAGGTATTAATTCCGTCATCAAATAACTTAACAACTGGTAATACTCTACAGAAATTTATAGGTAAAGAAGTAGACACAAAAAAAGATGAGAAATTAAATTTAATGGACGATCACATATCTAAAGTTGGTGCTTCAAATAATATATACTTTCCTTCTGGCTATACCTCAAAAATAGTTTCTTCAAAACTTCCAGAAAACTTTAAACATTTGTATAGCAATGGTTTTATAACTTATGAGAATCTACTTCAACAATGGAATTTACCCATATTTAAAGTTACTAATAAAATTAAGCCTTATTTTATACATAACCAAAAACGCCAAAGAATTAGTGGATATGATCAAGGTGATCTATCTCCACATGTTCCAATCATGCTTGCATCAGGAAGATATGAAAGAATGTTTGAACAAAAGCAACGTTTATCAAACAAATCTTACGCGTTATCTCTTCTGATTGATGGAAGTGGATCTATGATTGAGAAAACAAAAACAGAACCCAAGCCTTGGTCTTTGTCTGCAGCTTTAATCGGTGCAAGTTATCTAGCTCAAATATGTTTTGAATTAAATATTGATTTTGAAGTTTCTATATTTAATCGTGGATTTGCCGCTGATTTTAAAGAAACAGATTCTGAATACACAAAACGTAAATTTGCTATTTCATCAATGTTGAATACAACATATGGTTCATCAGCTCAAGACATATTTAATACTACTAATCATTACTTTGTAAAAGAATTTAATGATTCATGGAGAGACAATTATGAAAAATTTATTGGACTAATAGAATTTTCAAGAAATCTAAGATCGTCAATAGATTCAAAATTAGATGAAAATTTAATTCCTCCTCTTAGTATGTTTGAAAAAGGAACTAACGTTGATGAAGTTAACATTATGCACGCTTCAAAGAGATTGCTTAACCACCCATCAAATACAAAATTACTTGTTGTGTTGTCAGATGGCATGACTCGTGGTTCTTTACCTGAATTAAAGAACAGTATAAATTTTGCAAAGAAAAATAAAATTGAGGTATTAGGTGTCGGTATAGGAAATCGTGGATCATGGAAAGAATATGAAAACAATGTACAAGTTGAACATCCAGAGCAATTAATTTATTCCATAGTAAACATAACAAAGGATATACTTATTAAAAATATTAAAACAACTATCGGAGCAGCATAATGGCATTGCAACAATTTAAAAATCCTGACAATAAAACAGGGGTTGTAGAACTGAATGAATGTAAGTTGCCAAAGTCAGTTTCTGATTATGAGTCAAGAAAAAATAGAATTCCATTAATTGATAAATATTATGTTGATTTAGGTATTCAGTATCGACTAGCTCAATTAATTGATTCTAAAATAAATGCATTTAAAAATGATATACCCATTCATGTCGCTCTAAAAGGGCATATGGGAACGGGTAAGGATCACGATATTGAGCAATTTGCTGCAAAATTAAAATTTCCATATTACAGAATTCCACTCTCTGGAGAAGTTAGAGATGTGACTTTACTTGGCTCTGTTCAATTATATGGAGATGGTAAAGGTGGGACTGAAAGCAGATGGCAAGATGGAGAGCTGACAAGAGCACTGCGTGGACCTGCAATAGTTAATTTATCAGAATTAAATGCTGCAGGACCAGAGGTCTTATTTGCTTTACATTCACTATTAGATAGACATAAAAAATTGGAGCTACCTAACGGTGAGGTCATTGAACTTAGAGACGATACATTCATATTTGGAACCATGAACCCAACTAGTTTAAGAGATTATGCTGGTACGCAATCACTAAACAAAGCTTTTGCTGATAGGTGGGTTATATGGGACAAGCCATTTCCGAAGAAAGAACAACTTGAATCTATTTTTTCATTACGGTATCCAAAGCTTCAGAAAGAATACGTAGAATTAATAATAAAACTTGCAATAGAAATTAATAACTCATTTGTCTCTGATGATATAAGCGTTAATGTCGAGACTCCTATGAGCCTTCGAACCATCGTTGAGAGGATTCCTGTTGGTTTGAATATATATAAAAATTCTGATGACCCATTGAAGTCTGCTTGGGAACATTTTGTATTGCCTCATGTCAATAAAGAAGACTTTGACCACTACAACACACTCTGGAATACCATTGTAAGAAAAGGGCCCTCTATCTCCCCTAAGCTTTAATAAATTTTATGAGTGGTATATCTCTATCTGCTCTCTCTCTATAAGTTTTAAAAGTTGGATATACCTGATCCAATAAGGACCAATAAAATTCTTTATTATCTAATTCAATTTCTTCAACAATAACTTGAAACCTAGAATTTTTAACAGTTATATACGGAGCTGAGGTGAATAAATTAAAATACCAATCAGGAGTATTCTTATTACCACTAAAAGATGCGGCAACGATATATGCATCATTATGTTCTGCATAAGTTAAGGGAGTTTTTCTTAATTGTTGTGATTTATTTCCTATGGTTTCAAGAAGAAGAATGTGATCTCCTAGAATATACTCGCCAGCTTTTGTGTGGTTAAATTTTATTATTTTTGAATGAATTTTTGAAATTATGCGATAAAAATTTTTTGGCCACAGGTGTGCTACCTTACCAAGAATTCTCCACATAACAAAATATTAAAGAATTATAATTCTTCTTGCTCTTCATGATTATTGGAATTTGGATCATATTTTTTAAAAAATGCTTTTAGCTTACTTTCTAAATCTTCAGTTTCAAGAGTTGCAAGTTCATCTCTTAACTTGTCAATTTGTACTTTTATATCCACATTTTCAGACAATATTTTTACAAGAAATCTTAATCCTGCTATTAATGTCACAAATTTCAATATTTTTTTCATAAAATTATATTAAGGCTGATATATATATAAAAAAAGGTTTTTTTAATAAGATTTGCCATTGGAGTTAATAGTTTTCACAAGTAAACTTGTTAATATGCAAGAAATACTTAGTAACCTCGTTGCTGAACAACAGTTACTGGATCAATACTTGCAAAGCATACCTGTAAGAAATTGGAATTCAAAAACATCATTTAAAAATTGGGACATTACAGCTCATGTAAGCTACCTTGCTGCATTAGAGGATCTAGCACATAACGCCTTGAAGAAAAAAGGTACAGATTTTAATAAATATCGTGGACCTAAAGGTTTAGAGAAATTTGAAAAACAGGCAATCCTTAAAGGTAAGGATATGAGACCACAAGATGTAATCGAATGGTGGAGAATGTCTAGAGCGGCTGTTATTGAAACTCTTGCAAAAGCGTCACCAGGGAAAAAAATAGTGTGGTGGAAAAATCAAATTGATTGTAAAACTTTTGCAGTTACTAAATTGGCTGAAACTTGGGCGCATAGCTTAGATGTATATGAATGTATGAATAAAGAGTATGAAGATACAACAAGAGTTGAGCATGTTGCATTATATGGATGGCTAAATGCAGAACATGCTACAAAATTAAATAAAGGTAAATTTGAAAATATTAGAGTTGAACTAATTGGACCTGAATATAAAGCTTGGCAATTTGGAGACGAAAATAGTGAAAACAGTATTAAAGGAAATGCGAGTGATTGGTGTAGGGTTGTAACAGGAAGAATTTCTAAAAACTTCTCTCCCACTCTTACCATTGAAGGTGATTTCGCTTCAAAGTTCATGAAATACAAACACGTGAAAATATAATGTTAGTTTACGGAGTAGTCCATCTTCAAAGCCTTCCGGGGTCGCCATCAAACAGGTTAACTTTAGATGAAATAATAGACTCAGCTCAAGAGGATGTGAATAGTTTAATCTTTGGTGGTGTTGATGGAATTATTATCGAAAATTTTGGAGATACACCCTTTGTAAAAGATAATATATCAAAAAGAACCTTAGCTAATTTCACAACAGTTGTTGAAAATTTAACTATAGACAGAGAGATAAAAGTTGGTATAAATGTTTTAAGAAATGATGGCATTGCTGCGCTTTCCATTGCTGAAGCTACAAAATCTCATTTTGTAAGAATAAATGTTTTAAATAATACAATGTTTACAGACCAAGGCATTATTGAAGGGAAATCTCACGAAGTTAACCAATTTAAATCATCATTAAGTAACTACATTGAAATTTATGCTGATGTATTTGTCAAGCACGCTGTACCACCTCAAGGTTCAAAAATTGAGAATCATGCTGCGGAACTAATAGAAAGAGCTGGTGCTGATGTAGTTATTGTAACTGGAGATGGTACGGGACATGAAATTAATTTAGATGATCTTCAAAAAGTAAGAGCAATAGTACCTGAAGGTAAATTAGCAATAGGTTCTGGTGTCAATTCAACTAATATTTCTGCATACGAAAATTTAGCAGATATTTTAATTGTGGGAACCAGCTTCAAACATGACAACGATGTTTCTAAAAAAGTTGACATCAATCGAGTAGAAGAATTAATAAGAAAAATTAAATAATTTATATTTCATTAAACGCTTAAAAAAGTGAAATTAACCACTATTATTTCTACTTATACATGAATGCCATACTAAATCCAGCACTTCTTCTCTTTTTAGGAGGTATTTTATTTGGACTATTAACAAAAAAATTATTTCCTGACATACTCTCAAAATACCTTGGGTATTATCTACTACTCTCTTTGGGTTTAAAAGGTGGAATTAGTCTAGAAATAACAGGATTTATTGATGAGGTAGTAAATGTTTTATCAGTAGGAATATTTTTAGCAGTTTTAATTCCATTGATTGCATATACCTACCTCAGGAACATACTAAATACTGAAGATGCCTCTGCTCTTGCTGGAACCTATGGTTCGGTCAGTGCTGTAACCTTCGTTACTGCAATTAATTTTTTATCAAACAGTTCACAACAATTTGATGACTATATGTCTGCCGTATTGGTTGTTATGGAATTTCCAGCGATTTTTATGGCATTGTTTTTATTTACAAGAAAAAGTAAGCATGGGGTTAGTAATTTACAAACTATTAAATCAGCTTTTTTGGAGATACCCAATATAGTCTTAATTAGCTCATTGGTGATTAGTTATTTTTTCAATTTTTCTAAATATTCTCAAATTAATTTAATAACTGAAAGTTTATTTGATTATATTCTTTTGTTATTCCTTTTTGTAATGGGCACAAGAGTTGCTAAAAGAATAGGTGAATTAAAAGGTAGAAGTAAAAACTTAATACTCTTTGCTTTAGTTACTCCAATCATAAGCTCTGCTTTTGCGTTAATTGCGTCAGTCTATTTCTCGTTGAGTCCAGGGAATGCAACTTTATTAATGGTGCTAGCAGCTAGTGCAAGCTACATAGCAGTACCCGCTGTTGTAAAAGATGCAATTCCTAACGCTAATCCTGCAATATATTTAGGTCTGAGCTTAGGTATTACATTCCCATTCAATATAATTTTTGGAATACCAATATACAACGAATTGGCTAAATACTTTATAGGCTAAAGTAGAAACCCGCCATCAATTGTTACAACTTCCCCTGTGATCCATGATGCGTCTTTACCAGATAGAAAATAAATAAGGCTAGCTATATCTTCAGGTTCGCCTAGTTTTTTCAATGCATGTAAATCAGCACTTCCCTTTTCATCATTTACCCAAAGCATTTCTGATAATTTAGTCTTGACTATTGCAGGAGCAATGCCATTTACACGGATGTCGGGAGCAAGTTCCATTGCTAACTGTCTTGTCATGTAAATTAAACCTGCTTTTGAAATATTATAAGCTCCCATATATTGAGAGGGTCTTATTCCTCCAACAGAGCAAACATTTAAAACTGATTCAGATAGACCAGCTTTTACCGCTTCTCTAGTCCACATTAAAGGGCCCATCAGATTTACATCCCATGTTTTTTGAACAGCCGAAAGTTCGACATCCATTAAGCTTCCACCTGAAGGATTTGTTCCAGCATTGTTTATTAAGACATCTAAAGAACCTGTTTCATCTTTGATCTTGATACATGTTTCTGATGCAGCTGCAAGATCATCTGCTCTTGCGACAAAACCTTTTAATCCTGGATGATCTGTTAAAACCAAATCTAAATTTTCCTGTTTTCTGGAAGTTATATATACTTTCCAGTCTTTTTGTAAAAATTTTATTGCTGTTGATAGGCCGATGCCTCTTGTGCCGCCTGTTATAAGTACTGTTTTCATTATTGTTAAAGTATAGTAGTTATTTCTCATTTCAGTTACAGTTGTATGTCTAATGGAAAATTTACAAAAATATAAAACTCTAATTACTAAAAATAAAGATTTCCAAAAACTTTTTGCTGCAAGGCTTATAACTTTAGGTGGTGATTGGCTTCTAACAGTTCCTCTACTTGGAATAATTTATGATTTAACAGATAATCCCTTTATAACATCGTTAGTTTTAGTCGTTCAAAGTGCACCATTGTTTTTATTAGGAAGTTTTGGAGGATACTTAGCTGATAGGTTTGATAGAAAAAAGGTATTAGCAATTTCGGAGTTCCTTTCTGGACTGGTAGTGTTGTTGATCCTTTATGCAGTAACAACAGAAAGTGTTGCATTCATATTATTTTCATTTGGAATGCTCTCAATTGTTGGATTTTCCTATATGCCAACTTCAGATGCTGCACTACCAAATGTTGTAAAAAAAGAAAACTTAGCTGAAGCAAATGTAATCTTTTTTTCAAGCTGGGGAATAATGGCAGGATTAGGAGCTGGATTAGGTGGTTACCTAACAACTGTAATAAGTAGAAATTTGTTATTTACTATTGACTTCTTTAGTTTTCTAATATCAGCTTTAATAGTTTTTTCAATTAAAAAAAACTTGAGCGAAATATCTGTCAAAGAAAATCGTAAAACAGAAATTAGCTATAAAGATGGCTTAAAGTATGCATCATCAAGAAAAGAAATCTTTGCATTAATTATTACTAAAGGTACATTCGCCATTTCAGCAAGTGGCCTGCTATCTATGTTTACTATTCTCTCTTATGATATTTTTAAAGCTGGTGATTATGGAACTGGTCTTATGTTTGGAGCAAGAGGTGTTGGCGCATTAGTAGGTCCTATTGTGATAAGATATTTTTTTGGAAGTTCTGATGGGAGACTATTAAATACTATTGGGTTAACAATTATGGCATGGGGT
>Ga0066371_10000298_pt1 | contig 11266 bp, 18 predicted proteins | sample Knorr_S15_td_DCM_FD_71214 | JGI IMG/M metagenome (GOLD analysis project Ga0066371, IMG submission 71214) | Marine microbial communities from Southern Atlantic Ocean transect - Knorr_S15_td_DCM_ad_63m_LV_B | ecosystem: Environmental > Aquatic > Marine > Oceanic | place: Southern Atlantic ocean... | reverse complement strand
GTAATTGCTGGTAGTTTAGATGTAGATGGACAGACTGACTTAGATGTTGTTAATATTGCTGACACTTTAACTTTAAGTTCTGGATTAGATGCAAATAGTACTGCAAATTTTCAAGGTGAGGTTACTTTTCAAGAGGGTATAATTCCTGATGTAGATGAAGGTGCATATATTGGAACATCAAGTCTTCCATTTTCTGTAGCACATATTGCTGAAATTCAAATTGCGCCTGGTAATAGTAATAATACAATTCAATCTGCAACTGGTGATTTAGAACTTAATACATTAGGTGCTACTGATAAAGTAATAATTCAAAAGAATTTAGAAATCAATACCAATGGAACTGGAGCTAATATAGTCATCAACAACTCTGATGACTCTGCTAGTTCTTGTCCAGATATGGCATTTGTTAGAAATAGTGCTAGTCCAGCGGATGATGATTTCTTAGCATCACTTATATTTCAAGGTAAAAATGATGCTACTCCAGCTCAAGATGTAACTTATGCTAGAATTGATACTCAAATTAAAGATGTAGCTGATACTACTGAAGATGGTCTTCTTGACATAAGAACAATGAAGGCTGGTACATTAACTTCCACTCTTCTTTGTGAGTCTGGAAATGTAACTATTGGAGGCGACTTAACAGTTAGTGGTACTACAACTACAGTTAATTCTACTACACTTGCTGTTGCTGATAATATAATAGAATTAAGAACAGGAAATAATTTAACAGCCGCTGATGGTGGTATACAGGTCAACTTAACTACAAATGGTTCTGGTGTTCCACAAATTACAAAAGAATTAAAATGGAATAATACCGCAACCAAATGGCAATTAACTGATGTAGATGGTACTTTAAGAAATATTTTAACTGAAGTAAATCCAATCAAAGTTACATCATCTATAGAAGATATTGATATTCATACTAATGCTTTACAAGCATCAGACCTTACTGCTGGAGATTTCAACTATGATGTTATTGGTAGGAATGTTCATTGGTGGGGTGGTGGAGATGCAACAGTTGACTTTGTTATAAATGTCAGAGGAAATGCTACTACAACTTTTGCTAATCACTGTGCAAATGGTGAAGCAGTTACCTTTACTATGCTTGTAAAGAATGGTGCTACTGCTAGGTCATGTACTGGTCTTAAGATTGATGGTACTGCTCAAACTATTAGATGGGCAAATGCAACTCAACCTACATCAGCAGCTAACCAAAGAATTGTATATACTTTTACTATAATGAGACATGGCGCATCAGCTTACGAAGTATTAGGTAGTGGCACCAATTACGACTAAATTATTATAACGGAGATTAAATAGATGCCATTTACTAACACGGCAGGTTCTAATACTGTTGAAGCTTATAGGAATTTAGGAGACAGTTCTACTACTGATCCTCATTGGAATGATGTAATACTATTACTACAACCACAATCAGCTGATGGTAATGCATTGGATGATAAGAGTCAGTATAATTTTTCTGGGGGTCTGAGGAATGGTGCTGGAGAAAGAACTAATGCAGAGGATCAAAGTGGAAATCCAGTTACTATTACAAATGTAACTCTAGAAACTGCTCCAGGCGGTAATAAATGGCCTAATAGTAATACAATAAATTTTAATGGTAGTAGTAATTTAATTACAGCAGATTATGTTTCCAATTTGATTGCTAATAGTGCATCTCCTGATACATGGACTGTTGAGATGTGGTATCATATTGATACTTTACCAACTTCAGGTCAACATTTATGTCTTTTAGGATTTCATGGTAATACATTTATTAATAACACTGCAAATCCTCATGAGGATAATCATATATCACTTTGGATGGGTAATGCAGCTTCAGGTGCATCTGGACTACATTACTTCTTTATTTGTGAAGAAAATGGTACTGAAGTAACTCAAAGTGATATTGCTGCTCTACCTGCTATAAACACATGGCATCATGTGGCTATAGTTAATAATAATAAATCTCTTTCGGTTTATTTAAATGGAAGTCGTGTTGTTAATAGTAGAACAATACAAACTACAGTTAGAGGTGGTATTCCAGATACAGATGATGGAAATAGAGATAGTTTCCAAATTGGTGCTGATCAAGATGGAGGAACGACAAATGATTTCTGTGATATACATGTTGCTGGTTTTAGGGTAACTAAAAATCAAGCAAGATATACTGGTTCAGGTTATGCTGTACCTACTGATCCATTTCCTCTTAGAGGAACAACAACAACTTCAGTAGGAGCAGCTAGTGGTTCCCCTATTACATGTGAAAATGAAGCACTTAGATTTTTAGATGAGAATAATACTCAAAATAATCCTACATTAGCTTGGATTAAGCATCCAAGAGTTAATGGTAATAGTGCTTATCAAGCATATCTTATAAAAGATAGAGGATATGCTTGGGTATTAGCTGCCAAACTGGCTAGTGAGGACATTAACAATCAAATCTATAGTGGTAGTAATGTAACTGGTACTCAAACTGGTAAACCAGCATTCATATGGCAAAATAGACCAGCTCATACTGTTGTGAATGACTGGGGAACTGATACTCATACATTTAATCATACTGCTTATGATACTACTCTTGATAAGTCAATAAGAACTAAAATATGGCCTGAGTTAAGAAGTAAGTATAAGAGAATATATGTTGGTAGTTGGAATCACGCTGATGGTAATGCCGCAAATTCTGGTATGGTATTATATAAACAGAATAGAGGTGGATTAAACGAAAATGAAATTGGTGTAAATCAATCATGGGGAGAGTTTGTAGAAAACGTAGAAAGTGATGGTAATACATTAGGAGCTGGTCAAAATGATCAACTAACTGGTGGAAATAATGGTGCAAGATTTGGTGGTAACGGTTATCCTGACGATACAACTCATGTATGGCCAAATGAAATGGATGGTAGTAGCAATACATTAAATACTGCTGGTATGAAGAAATATGCTCGTACTTGGAATCATGATGGATTAGATTTCTTATATCTTGGTGCTAGTGATAGAGAAGGTATAAACGCAACTACAAATGATTGTGCTCTGATATCAGGTGCTACTACTGAAAGAGGTCCAACTGACATGCCAGTTTGTGGTACTGGTAATGATGATGGTACTAATGGTTCTGGAGGATGTAATGGTATAACAGGTATTGGTGTAAAAAGAGCTGGTGTATCTGGAACTACTGGATTTGCCGTAGAAGGAGGAACAGAAACCACTCCAAAAGGAAATAATATAACCACAACTGATCATAATAATGGTAATTATCACGGTCCATTTGGTACAAGAGTTGCTAATGGTCATCTTCGTACTGAAGAATCTGCTAGAATGAATTTCTGGACTAGACTACAAGGTGGAGATGGATCAACTCCTGATAGAGCTTTTGATGGATCACTAATGGAATTAGATTCATTATGGTATAATAATTCAATCAGTAATGGTCTCTATTGGTTTACAACTAAAACATTAGGAATTGTATTATGTGATGTTGTTACTAGAGATGGTAAGAAATGGATAAGAGTACCATTTGGTAATAAAACTACAAATCACACCACTAGTGCTGCTACTAATTTGGATAAATCTATGCTTATGAAGGATAGTTGCCCTGCTTTAAGTAAGTTTGTTTGGAATTATAATGGTGGACAAGCAACTGTGGCTAATCTAACTTTTGATAGTTCTGGTAGACTTGGAAATGGAGATCCTAGTAGTACAACTACATCTGGAACTCAAGATCACAATAAGAATTTTGGTTATGTACTATGGGATCTAGGAATACCATTCAGACAACTTGAAGTTGATATGTCATTCAGAAATCATTGGGCATCTGGTACTGGTGGTGATAGCCCTGACTGGAGCCCCAATCAATTTGAAACTCCTTGGGATCCAAAAACTATACAACCAGATTATAATACAAATGATAATCCATTTGTAGTTATACCTGATCCTGCTGATCCTTTAGGTAAAGTTATAGCTGTAAATGGAGCAGGTACTTCATCTTGGAGAACTAGTAGTGCATGGTCAACAGGTGAATCATCTCCTCAAACACAAGAGATGAAAATTGAGACTACTATTGAAATGGGTAAAGTTGGTAGTGGTGCTAGACAAGATGAACATGCTGCAGAGGCATATAGATTTGGTGTAGGATTTGCTGGATTTGGTAATGAAACCTATAGATGTGAGGAGGGTTATTTCTACATTAGGTGATACAGGACTTGACTAAATACTCGTGATAACATATAATAGAATCATTCGGAACTGAATTATGAACCCTGAACAAATTGTTGAAGACTTTACTAAGCAACGTGATACTGCACTAGAAGAGATAAAAAAACTAGAAGCAGAACTAAACAGACAAAAAGAATTATTCTTGAAATTACAGGGAGCTCTTGAAGGTATTGCTCTCTATAGTGGTGGAGACTCAGGAGCAGCTACAGAGGTAGAAGTGCCAGAAACCGCTGAAACTGAGGTTGTAGATCAACCAGCCACTTGACAAACCGCTAACTCTCTGGTATACTAAGAGAGTAATTAGGAAAAACTCATGTTTGTTCGTGCTAAAGGCGGTCAGGTAGAACTTCGTGACCGTAGTGGATGTTACCAAACTTTTGCCCAAGGTAAGAGGATAAATTATGCTGTCATCCAAGGTGATGAAGTGGTATGTAACTCCAGTGATGGTAAGACTTACATCTATGAGTTTAACAATAGTGGTAGATCAGTATATGGTCCAACAGAGGTAATCTCGTAAAATTATTAAGGGGGCATTAAGGTGCCTCCTTGCTATAAATAGAAGCAAACTGGTTAGAATATCATGGATAGTGATGCAGCAAATAAGATAAAGAATGAACTCTTGCAAAAAATGCAAGACATGAGTAATACTCTTGCTGATTCTTATAGTGATTTTGCTCACGGCAAACCAGTATTTTGTGATGCTAGTATTGTGCAAGCGAGAATGGCCTATTGTAATGCTTGCGAGCATTATAATGCAGCTAGTACTCAATGCAGTCAATGTGGATGTTTTATGAGTGCCAAAGCACGATTGAAACATGGTTCATGCCCTATAGGGAAATGGGGAAAGGACACCTAAAATGGAAAATAGTCGAAAATTATTAACGCCAGAGGTCATTGAATCTATCCTAAAAGATAGGAGTAATAGGATGCAAGAGCTCTTAGAAGTTGGTAAGTTTGAAGACGCTGTAAGTATAGGAGAGGAGTTTGATGAATGGCTAGCAGATACGATGAACTAAGAGAAGAAATTGATTCTCTTAAAGAAGTGATTGGCTACCAATCAACAATGATTAATAAAATGATATTGATGATAAATCTTTCAAATTCAGATTTAAAGAACCATCTCCACATTTTAGAAGATTCTTGACAACATTCCTTTTTTGGTATATAATGACATAGTTTACAAGAAGATGACAATTTAGTAGTTTATTTAAACACAAATGGCTAAAACTTATCGGAAGTATAAAGAACAATCTCATCGTAGTTACAACTCTAAACTGAAGAAATCTATGCAAGAAAAAGAAAGGTATTCAAAGTATGATATAGGAGAGTATAAAATATCTGGCAAACAACGCTGGAAAAGAGATGTAAGTACTGACTTTGATGACCATGAATTTTAAAACAATACCAATGAAAGTAATCGAAATCCCTGAAAAACTATCTTCTGCTATAGGATCATTTACATTTGATGATAGCAATGAACAAATAAGCGTAACCTTTAGAGGACGCAATACTAAATACGTTTATAATGTCAATGGTGATTATGAAATTGCCAAAGACGATCTCTTAATTGAGATTGATGGTGCTTCTGTTGATAGGGAAAAATTCTCTATCGGTAGATATTTCAACCAAATGAAGTCTAAGAAGCGTTTGGTTGAGATCACCTAGCCTGCGAGCGGGTTAGTTATTGAGGAGCTCAACTTGAGCTTTATATAAATTGGAGTTATGGAACTAACGTGATTCATAAAGCACCCTAATGATCCAGCCACTTGACTTTGGTTGGATCTTTTTTTATAATAGCTGTATCTCACACACAATTATGAGAAATCCATTTGGCAGACTGTTCTCAAGCATCAGGGATAACTCTGAGGCTATAATGAGGATACAACTAAGACAAGCTGAAGATCGCTTCCTTAAGCTGGCTTCAGATGGTCGCCATGATGATGCTCTTGCTCTTGCAGCAGAGTATGAGGAATGGCTAGAAGAAGATGATGAATGGGGTTTCATATACCTCAATGACTTGTCTGAGTTTGCCAGTGACTAAACTGTCACACATCCAATAGACAGGGGCCACAATCCATTGTATATTGGCTATGTTGAGAGGGAACAGTGGTTCCTATCTACTAGAACATCAAGGCATGGGTGACGTTCACTATTCGTCTTTAAATCGAACCTCTTGTAAAGTCTAGACATGATGTTAGGGTAAAACACAAACCACGCTTCTCAACTCTTTTGTTCTTTATTACACAATCAAATGTTTGAAACTGCAGCACAAAACGACCTAGTTGTTTCACTAGAGACAGCAGAAAATGGTACTGAACTGCTTGAAGTAATTGAAGCATATGTAGACGGTCAACGCCAATAATTCTATCGGGGAAAGGCGAAAGAGCCCCACTGGTCGCTCCAGTTAAAAGACTTCCAACGTTCTTTATTTAATTTCTTCCCTTTATGTCAACTCGCTCTCGCATTGGTATTCAAGTTGATGGCGGTATCGTATCAGCTTATCATCATTGGGATGGTTATCCACAATGGCTTGGTGTTACTTTAAAACAACAGTATAATACTGAATCTAAAGTAAAGGAACTAATAGATGGTGGAGATATGTCAAGTTGCTATAGTGATAATGAATATGACTATGAGAAGAAAACATTTGTAAAACGTGATCCAAGACCTGAGTATTACTCAGCACGTGGAGAAGATGTGCCACCTAAATTGGCAGAATCAATTACTGAATACTTAGAACAAGCAGACAACTGCTGTGGAGAGTATGCTTACTTATTCTGTGGTGGAGAATGGTTTTGTTATGATACAGATAGATATGGCAGTAAGTTTGCCCAATTAGTAGATATACCTGAAGATTATTCTGATGATGTATAAACAAACTGCTAATCCTAATGCAACTAACAGCGAGTTAGATGCTAAGGTAATCATAAAACATCCTAGTAGTGATAATCTTTTATCAGTAACAGAGGCGAGGGCATTGAGAGATGCCCTTATCTTTCTATCTGAAGAAGAGCAGAAGTCTATTGAGGATCTATGGAAAATAAAACTAAATATATTATTTGAGAAGTTGAAGAGCTATGAAAGTCTATAATGATATAACTCTATCAAGTGATGAAATACTGGCACTACATACTATGTGCCAAATGGTTAAAGATTTAGAACTAGATAGTCATATAAAAGAATACTCTAATGCTGACCTATTTGGTCTAGAGATTAAACTAGCCGAGGTCATTCACTCAAATAACAAGTTCAATGAAAAATCAACTGAAGATGCTTAAGCGGACTATAGAACTAGCTGAGACTGATATATCAGCTAACTATACGGATGATGAGATTAGGTACATGAAAAGGAAATACAGGGAGCTTAGAGAAGAGATAAGGTATGCTCAGAAGCTACAGAACAATGGCTTCATGATATAATAGAGATCAATTAAATAAGTGTCACAAGGTCCCTTCACAGGGGCCTTTTTTCATGTATAATGAATATGTTGTTTGAATCACACTATGACTCTCAAATTCAAACCACATCAGCAGAGATCATTAGATGCAATGCTTGCTAATGATACTGGACAAATCATTGTTCCAACTGGTGGCGGTAAGACTATCATTATGATGGAAGACTTGTTGAGAGATATAGATTTGGGTGAAAGACTAACAAACATCACAAGCACAGTTTCAGTAATTGTTGCCCCTCGTATCTTATTGGCTCAACAATTATGTGATGATTTGATAGGTCATTCAAACCAAAGAAAGAATTTCAACAAGAATAGAATTCAAATTGTTCATGTACATAGTGGCAGAACTAAGTTTAGAACAACAACAAAGCCTGATGATATAAATGATATAGTTTTGCTTAATCAGTTACATGATCGGCATACTGTGTTATTTGCTACATATCATTCGCTTAAGCGTATCGTAGATAGTGGTATTCAAGTAGATAACATTTACTACGATGAAGCACACAACTCTACTGCTAGATCATTTTTCATAAGTGTTCAAGCAATGCGTAAAAAGGCTGGACGTTCTTACTACTTCACTGCTACACCTAAGCACTCATACCGCCATGAACGTGGTATGAATAACGCTGAAGTATATGGTACAATCATTGAAGATGTACCTGCTCCTGAGTTAGTAGAGGGTGGATCCATTCTGCCTCCTACTGTTATACCATTTGAAAAGGAACATCCTATTGAGTATAACAAGCAGAACTCACATATTCATCACTCATTGACTGTTAAGGATGTGATTGATGGTGTGGTTAAGGGTGACGCTAAGATCTTAGTTACTGTGCCATCATCTAAGGTACTTAACAAGATGCTCGGTCAGACTACACTGCTTAAAGCACTAGCAGATCGTGGTTATGACGTATTACACATTACATCCAAGTTTGGAGCTTATGTCAACAAAACTAAGGTCAATCGTACCAAATTCTTTGAAACTCTTAAAACGTGGAGTCAAGAAGTCGGTAGGAAGTTTGTACTATTTCATTACTCAATTCTTTCAGAAGGCATCAATGTTAATGGACTTACTCACACAATTTTCTTGCGGAATCTTAATGTCATCGAAATGGCGCAATCTATCGGCCGCGTTATCCGACTTGATAAATGCGATTCCCAAGATATTGCGTCAGGTGCTATTCCTGCTGGTGTTCTTAGTTTGTATAGGAAGCGTACGGGCTATTGCGTTATTCCTACTAATAAGAATTATGGCTCCCACACTATTAGAAGAATCCAAAGGATCGTAGATGACATATTTGTTGATGGTAAATTCTCTACTGGTTTATGTTAAATAGTTCTATGAACAAAGACTACGATAAGGGCTACAAGATAGGATACTCTATAGGCGCTGTGGCAGCGACTGTAGGCATCCTATTCGCCCAAGCATGGGTATCACTCATCATTTTCAGTTGGTTCGGTCTAGCACTCAATATATGGCAGTGCCTGCTAATGATCCTACTGATAAAATCAATCACATCCATAGGAAATAAGACCACTTAAAGAAGTGGCACACAACTGGTCGCCAAACCGCCAGAATGATGTATTATAGCCATATGGGAAACAAATTCATCCCTTTTGAATTTGTTTCTCTCACCTAAAATTTCTTTGCTTTATTCTATGGTTGCTACTCCAATTCCAACAATCGCTGTTTTCCCTGAAGAGAGACTAACACAGTCTCAAAAGGTAGAAAAATGGACATGGCAGTTATGCCGTTCGCTTGAAAAGAATTATGAGCAATATCACAGAAGAATGATTACAGCTAATGCTGAGAGATACGATGGCGAACTATCACAGTACGCTAAGGATCAATTAGAGGCATTAGACAATGGAACTGCTAAGTTAATGAAGTTCCGTATGGAGTACGGTAGAAAGTATATCAAGATTATTCAGCAAGATTACGATACATTTCAAGATAGAAATGAGTATCGTGATGGTTCAGTTCATGCCTTTGTTGATAAGGAAACTGGACAAGTTTACAAGCCTGCTAGTTGGAAATCTCCTGCTAAGCACGTTAGATATGACCTAAGAGTCATAAGAGATCGTGAGTACGTTCTCAATCCTGACCATTGTGGTTGGGCTGGTGGTTATCTCTACATGAGGTAATCGCCATGAAAGAGAAAATGTACCTCGTAACTGACATCCAATTTGATATTACCGATGGAGGTAATGATGAGGATGAATGGACTGATGAAGAGTATCAAAGTCTTTTAGATTCTGCCATAGGTTTATGGTATGCTGAAGATGGCGATCACTTATGTGATAAGATAACTGAGAAAACTGGTTTTTGTATTATAAGTATAGACTATACTACTGATACCTTACATCCTTTGACTTCTTACTTATGAGCAACAATTCACTAAATGGCAAAGATACACTAGAACTCATCAGCGATGTGGTATGGTGTTGCCAACAAGATCCAACATTTCTTGAAATGCTTGTAGATGAATATATCTACAAGTGCTCAGATGAGGATATAGCGGAGTTAGAGGACATTCTTTCAAAGGAGTTTGGAGATACATGACCACATTGATAGTATGGGTATGCTTAGTCATACTCATTTACATTATTCTTAAAAATCTTCCTACACTTTCGCCATGAACAACTCATCACAACTTCAAATTCTTTCAGAAACAATTCAAAATGATATTCTATACTATTTGGATGGTATAGATGATCTTGTAATTGAAGATATATGTGATATAATAGTGACAAGATTTGATCAAATTGCTGATGTTCAATCAGTCAACATACCTGAACTAAACTCAACCTTATCCTATCTTTAAAATGGCTGCAACTATTGTAGAAAGAATCATTCCATCGCCTCCAGCTGGAGGATACCAAGCTTATGTTTATAGGTGGACTCATCTACTTGATAAGATCATGTATGTGGGTTATCACAAAGTAAGTAAAGTAGGCTTAGATGATGGTTATCAGCACTCCAGTACAAATGACGAGTTTGCTCAAGTATTTCAAGATAGTTCATCTGAATTTAAATTTGAAATACTAAAATTTGGCACAGTTGAAGAATGTAAGAATAGAGAAGGCATTTTATTACATCGTGTAGATGCTAAGAATAATCCTGAGTATTATAACAAACATAATGGCTCATACAAATATGAAGAACCTGATATTGATCGTTGTATAGAGTTTAATGCTCAATTAGATGATGGACATACATTTCCAATTACTTATGGCTCAATCGATGTTCATAAGGAAATGGAACCGCTTCAGGTTAGGGTAAAACATATTGCTTCATTACAAGATGAAATACGAGATAGAGTTAATGATGCACGTGGCAATACGGATGAATGTAATCCTGTACTCGTATTTTGCGGAAGAGCGATCAATGATGCGGATTTAAGAGTAGATGGTAATCATACTGTGTATGGTGTTGCCGCAGCAAAACATGCTACAACTATACCTGAACAATTAATTCCTATTGATATTGCTGCTACTTTTAATGAAGCAGAACTTAGGTTTATTGCAAATCTAAGAAATGCTAGACCTTTAAAAGTGAAGGAATACATATCTGAAGCTGATGCAATTAAGTATGT
>Ga0066371_10000297_pt1 | contig 11280 bp, 7 predicted proteins | sample Knorr_S15_td_DCM_FD_71214 | JGI IMG/M metagenome (GOLD analysis project Ga0066371, IMG submission 71214) | Marine microbial communities from Southern Atlantic Ocean transect - Knorr_S15_td_DCM_ad_63m_LV_B | ecosystem: Environmental > Aquatic > Marine > Oceanic | place: Southern Atlantic ocean... | reverse complement strand
CCTTGCGGCCGAAACCGGCACAATCCTCCGCGAAGCACCATTGAAGATAGGGCTCTGCTACCCCAACCCCTATCGGGTCGCAATGAGCTCTCTGGGCTATCAGGTGATCTATCGGGCCTTCAATAGCCGCCCCTTCGTCTCATGTGAGCGCATCGTATTGCCCGACGACCCAGGGACCTATCGACGTCGGCGTTTACAGCCTTGCTCTATCGAGCGCGGTCGCCCCCTCTCTGAATTCGACCTGCTCGCCTTCTCAGTATCCTACGACCTAGACATCCCTGGTTTCTTCGAGCTTTTGGAGCTGGGCGGGGTTCCTATTGAGCGTCAAAAGCGTGGGAAACACGACCCCCCCATCCTGCTCGGAGGCCCTCTAACGGCCTCCAACGTTCTCCCCTTCGGACCCTTCATTGATGCCGCCGTGGTCGGCGATGGAGAGCTCGCCGTAGAGGCCTTGCTGGACGTCCTTCAAGACAACCCTAGCCGCGAGGAATTCAAATCACGCGCGGCTCAAATCAAGGGTGTTTGGGTCCCTGAAATTCACGGCGACAGAGTCCCCGCAACTCAAAAAGTGACCGTCGCAGCCCTCCCAGCGGTAGGGCAAATCATCACACCGCACACTGAACTCTCCAATATGTTCCTCATCGAGGCGAGCCGAGGCTGTCCGCGCTATTGTCGCTTTTGTCTGGTCAGATCTCCCGAGAGCCCAATGAGAGAACCAGATATCGAGGCCGTCCTCGCCCATATACCAGAAGACGCTCCACGGGTTGGTTTTGTCGGAGCGGCTGTCAGTGAATGGAGAGGCATACGCCAAGCGCTCAGTCGAGTCATTGAGATGGGCAAAGGCGTTGGTGTCTCAAGCCTCCGCGCAGATCGTCTCGACGAAGAATTCGTATCTCTCCTCGCCCGAGGTGGCTATCGCACCATGACAGTGGCCTCTGATGCACCGAGTCAGAGGCTGAGGGGAAAAATGGCGAAAGGCTTACGGACCCGACACTTCACCGAAGTGGCTCGCTTAGCCCAAGGCGCAGGACTCAATAAGCTCAAGCTCTACGTGATTATTGGCCTCCCTGGTGAAGAAAGTTCAGACATTGATGAGCTGATTGAATTCACCAAAGAGCTCGCCTCCATACTCCCTGTCGCGCTTGGTGTATCTCCCCTTGTACCAAAACTCCATACACCACTGGGAGACTCTGACTTTGCAGGCATTCAGACGATAGACCGGCGACTCAAGCGACTGAAGCGCGAGCTTGGTGGCGTATCCAAAGTACGTTCAACCTCAGCAAAGTGGGCCTGGGTTGAGTACAGGATGAGCCAAGGTGATGGAGACGCAGGCTTAGCCGCCTTGGAGGCTTGGCGACAAGGCGGCTCCTTTGCGGATTGGAAACGAGCGCTATCTCCACTTCCAGAGCGGCCAGCCCTGAAGGCTGCGCAAGATTCCGGGCTTTGGCTTGCCAGCGGAATGAAGTGAATTTGCGTGGGTCACCATCCGCACCTACGCTCCAAGCATGAAGCTCCGTATTTCAAGCCTCGCTCTCGCGGTGAGCCTCCTCTGGTTCGGCTGCGATGAAATAGCGACGCAAGAGCACCAGTCAGCAGCTGGTCTCAATACTGTCGTGGACACTTTTCTCATCGATGGCCGAGCGACACCGGCCGCGGTCAAAGGAAGGGAAGGAGAAGCAAGCGAGAGGACAAAGGGAGACTCTGACAAAGGGATCGGCCTGACTTGGGGCTTCACTCCGAGTCATCTTCAGGTATTTCGCTCTACGGCCATTCACCTCAAAGTGGATGCGCTACCTCCGGAACACCCAAACGCGACCTGCTCTTGGAACTTTGGGGACGGAAGCCCCGTCGAAGAAGGCTGCGTGCTCTCGCACACCTATCACGGAGGCAGAGGTGACCAGCAGGTCACGCTGACCCTTCGAGAAGGTGACTGGAGCTGGAGTTCGAGCCGAAGCGTCCCGCTTGAGCGACTCGAAGTGACAAAAGATGAGGCTAAAAGCCAAGAGGGAGATCTCGGGATACCCAAAGCCCCCGAAGAAGGAGACACATCACTGCGATTCGCCATCATCGCAGACACCGCGGCAGAAGGCGGGGTGCCTGAGAGCGTTCAAAAAGGCGTCGAGAGCATCGTGACTAAGGTGAAACCCCAGCTAGTCATTCACGCCGGAGGCTTGAGCACCAGCAAAACAAGCGAGAGCGACATCTCAGCGCACCGCAAGACCCTCATTAAGATCACTGAACAAGGTGAAGCCAAAATGGCATGGGGTCGCTCCCCCATTGACCGTGAACTCAAGGTCGACCTAAGAGGCCCGAAAGTTCAGATGATCGACGAGCGTCACTATCCAGACCGCTACAGCTTTACCCTCAAGGGAGCCTACTTTCTCGTTGTCTCTGCTGGCGGCCCAGAGGGAGTCGATGAAGAGGTCATCAAGTGGATGCGTAAAGAGCTTTCCAAGGCAGGCATCTACGACGCGCGATACGTCGTCAGCTATCTCCCTCTTCACAAGTTTGGAGACAGCCACGTGGGCTCACTCGACAAGCGCTTCCGGCTCTACGAGCTCTTTCTAAGAGCGCGGGTAACGAGTTTCTTCAGTGCGGCCTATCGCGTGTACTACAACGGTCACTACGGAGCGCTCCCGGTGGTGAGCATCGGAGCGATGGCTGGAGAGGGAGGAAAGCTCGCAGGGAGCGACTTTGCTCAGCCCAACTCCTTTGTTGTCGTTGACCAGGTACGAGGAGCCAAGGAAAGCGTCTTTGCGTTAAAGGGCCCCGACTTCGACACCATGCTCGATGAAGACATGCTGCCCGAAAACGTTGAGGTCTACACCCGTTGACGGGCGGCATCTACGTTCACTTTCCTTATTGTGAACATCGCTGCACCTACTGCGACTTCGTGGTCGCAACGCCGCGCCGTATTCCACAAAAGGAGTTCACTGAGGCTATCTTAGCCGAAGTAGAGCAGCGCGCTAGCGCCTTTGACAGCGCTGCGCTGACCCTCTACCTCGGAGGAGGTACCCCCAGCCTGTGGGAACTAGGCCAGCTCAAGCGCGTCATCGACGCGATCAAGGTGAGGCCTGGCCTCGTTGATGGGGCTGAGGTGACCATCGAGGCCAACCCCAACGAAATCAACGCAGCCCATTTATCCAAGATGCGTCAGGTCGGAATCAACCGAATCTCACTCGGTGTACAGTCCTTCCAAGACAAGTTCCTCAAAAGCGTTGAGCGCATGCATGACGGCGCTCAGGCAGATAAGGCATGTCAACTCATCAACGCATCTGAGTTCGAGACCTACTCATTCGATCTCATCTTTGGCCTGCCTGGCCAAAGGCTTGAAGAATGGCTTGAAGACCTTCGACACGCCATCGATATTCGCCCCCCGCACCTATCGGTCTACGGGCTGACCGTTGAGCCAAACACGCTCATGCATCATCAGGTCCGTACAAAGCGCATCGTCGTCCCGGATGAGGGGGAACAAGCCGATATGATGTTCAGTGCGAGGGAGCTTTTAATAGAAGCTGGTTACACACATTACGAGGTGTCCAGCTATGCACTTCCAGGCCATCGCGCAGAGCACAACAGCAGCTATTGGCAAGGAGTCCCCTACCTAGGGATAGGACCAGGAGCCCATGGTTTCCTCCCTCCGAGACGTTGGGTGAACAGCAAAGCCCCGCAAAGCTATATCACGAGCGCATTGAAAGGTGCTGTTGAGACGAAATGGGAGGATGTATCAGCCTCAGACCTTCTGTTCGAACGTCTCATGACCGGCCTTCGTGACCTTGAACATGGCCTCGTTATTGAACCATTCTGGGATCGCTACGCAATTCCCCTAAAACGTCAGGCCGACTTGGGAAACCTGAGCTTGGAGCAAGGGCGAATACGCCTCACGGAGCAAGGGGTTCGCCTGATGAACAGCGTCCTGCTCGACCTCATCTAGCTAGCCTAACCATAAGGCACGGAAGCTACGTTGACTCCCCCGAACAGAGATAGGACTCAACGCATCGCAATGCGTAAAGCGCTCACCATCCAGCGTATAGGGCCCACACAGCTTGAGTTCTCGAACATCGGAGAGTTGAGCAACTTTAGGGTGAGGACGCCCAAAGAGTAGAGAAGGAATCATCTCTACAAGTTTGGCAGGCTCCCTCTCTTGAATCACTAGCCCTTCAAGGCGTCCAGGGCGAGCGCGACGAGGTAAGGCACGGACGGCCCCAAGGAGAAGTGTCAGAGGTACAGTCGAGACGACTGCACAGGCGTAAGGTGAGAGGGGCAAAGTATCCACCTCCAAAGATGTACTTGGAGGGTCGAGAAGGTGGCCGAAGCGCTGCCACAACTCGGTCTCAAAGAGGACCCCTGCGCCAATGGATGCGAAAAGACGCGCTAATCCTCGGTAGCCCTGGCCAAATCGCTCATACATAGTGAGCGCATTGAGGACCAACTCGGATCCAAAAATGAAGCCGTAACGCACACAATCTGAAGATTCTCGCACCTCGATGAGAGGGACATGTCGAAGCGTAAGCTCTGAGAGTCGGGCATCAGAGAAGCGCCTGAGAAAGCGGCTGAGAGTCTTCACGGGATGACCGCGGGTGTCGAATGTCCTGGCGAGCATGTTCATCCCTCCACCGTTCAGGAGGAGAAATATAGGCAGTGGTAACTCAGCGCCTGAGCCTGAAACCTCTTCGAGCACCTCGATGGTTGACTGCACAACTGCATGGATCGTTCCGTCTCCTCCATTGATAGCGAGGACATTACATCCTCGCTCAAAGAGAAGTTCACGAAGCGCATCAGGGACGCGCTCAACAGAGCTTGTGCTAATGGCCAAAGAAGGATCCACCAAACGCGCGCGCAAACGCTCATGAGCAACAGAGCGCCAATTGGTCTTCGCTAAAGGGTTTGAGATGAGACCTAGGCGCATCAAAGAGTGAGCCCCTATGCTCTCCTCGTAGCTCTCTCTAAGCGCGCTCATGACCCTTTAAAATGCGTAAATGAGGGTCCCGGCGACTCAAGGGGTGAGCCATCGATTGTCCACGCCACGCCCTCTCCGGGACACACATGACCCAAAGTCACAAAGCCTCGCGCTGAAAATGTGCTCTCCTTATTCGGAGGGACACAGACAATTAAGCCGTAATCCTCACCGCCAGCGGCACGCTCTATCGTCTCCATACCCCTCAAATCCGGATCCTCAGGCAGCAAAGCTAAATCTATCTCAAGACGAAGCCCACTCTGGGCTGCGAGCCGAGGCAGATCTGCCAAAAGGCCATCCGAACAATCCATCCCCGCACGCGCACCCGCCGCCAATGCCCAAGGCCCTTCAGACCAACTCGTTTCAGGACAAAGGTGAGCTTTAATGCACGCGCTCAGGCCTTCCAAAGTGCCCCTACCCCAACCCTGATGTGACATTGCAAGCCACTCATCCAATCCTCTGCTCGAGCGACCAATCCCTTGGGGAGAATGGAGCATGACAAGGTCCCCCACACATCCGCCACTGCGCAATAAGGCCTCATCTCCATCCAAATCACCCCATAGCGTAACGCCGAGCATGACTGGGCCAGGACTCCTGGTGAGATCGCCTCCAACCAAGGAGACACCTGTTTCGGCAGCGAGGCTCCCGAGGCCTTGAGATAGCTCATCCCACCAACTCACCGGCGTATCAGGCGGCAAAGCCGCACTTATCACGCATGACGAGGGACGCGCACCCATCGCCCCAACGTCCGAGTTGTTGACCGCCAAGAGCTTTCGCCCCAACCAAAAAGGAGGATGAAAGCGTTTGAAGTGAACATCCTCCACCATCAAATCGACGGTGGTCACACGCCTCTCAGAGAGCGATGCATCATCCCCTGGACCCTCAGGCTGTGAAGGAACTCCAACCCGTTCACACATCAGCTTGATTAAGTCGGCCTCTTGAAACCCCATCAGTTCCGGCCTCTAAGCTGCCCTCTGATGTAAGCCTCTTCATCTTCAGATAAGCGGAGCCTAATCTCATCTGCATCCACAGTTAGTATGCGCGGCTCTATCAAGAGTTCGCCGGAGTCCAGGACTGTCATGTGACCGGTTACGCCGCGATGATGTCTCGTTGAGAAGAGCTTTTCTAAGAGTTCCGCTCGGACCTCATGCCCCCCTCCTTTTAACCCTCTCATCGCCTCCACAATCAACTTCACACTATCAAACACTTCCGCTTGAAATGCCGTCGGCTTCCGACGATGACGCGCATAAAAGTCACGGACAAAGCTGTGAATATCCTCGTCTTCGGGGTCATGAAAAAACGTATCAACAAAAACGCTGTTATCAGTAATTCCCTCAGGATCAATCACTGTTGGGCTGTTCCAAGCTTCGACCCCCAAAAGCTGAACGGCACGCGTCCGCTTCGTGGTCTTTAATTTCGGATGCGTCTTCGTGCGCAGGCCAAAGTACTTCAAGAAAGGAACCAGACGACGTACTTGCCGAACATCTTCTGGGATAAAGAGCGCATCAAAATCAACCAAACCCACCTCAGGCTTCTCGCTCCCCAACAAAGCGCTCATGACCTCTTTGAAGTCTTTTTGGTCAGAGGGATAAAGCTCAGCTGCTCTCACTTCTCCCCCCAGTCGAACAAACTCATCCCAAAACGCGATCATCTGACGCTTTCTGGACGCCTGCTGAGGCACAAGAATAGCTGCTCTCTTGAGGTCTAAATGGGTGATTGCGTATCGCGCGAGAGACTTAACCTTCTCTCCGGCAGAGAGCCTCATACGCAAGGCGGATTCGACCCCTTTGCTCACCGCCGGGTGACTAGAGAGGACGAGATGTGGAACAGCGAAACGTGCCGCTGATTCTACGGCGGCACGCCCTTCTTTCTCTCCAATCGGCCCTAAAATGGCGACTACATGCTCATCCAGTATGAGCTCCTCGGCACCGACACCCGACTTTCCAGCGCTGGCCGCGGTATCACGCACCACAAGCTCGACATGCTTTACGCCTCGCAGGGCCTGCTGAATGCTCTCTAATGCAGCCTGCCCATGCTCCTGAAAGGGTCCTGAGAGAGGTAAAAGAACGCCTAGCCGCCCAGGCCGTACATCATTCCAAGCATCGACGCGATCGAGCAGCAGACGCGCCCCTTGCACAATTCGACTCTGTGAGGACTCGTAGGCCACTTGGGCGTGCTTACGGCAGAGTTCCAACTCCGCACGAAGGCAATACTCCCGAGCGAGCGCAAGCGAGAGCCAAGCGCGGTCAGGGTCTTCAGGCGCGATGTGCTCGCTGATATGAACCAAGGTTGGGTGATTGAAACGCCCCTCCACCTCCTCTCGAAGCTCATCACTCGTGGTGCCGATAGAGGCTGCAGTCAAACGAGCTTTTTCTAAGCTGCCACCTAGGTATTGGTTTTGGGCAGCCCCCCCTAAAGCGTCTTTCACCAAGTCAGGTCGTTGGGTCTGCTCGGACGCCTTAAGCCAGGCCTCTCCAGCCTCGATGTACTTCGCCTGCCCTTCATAGGCGAGCGCTTCAACACGTTGACGGGCATACCCCTCTTCACCCTCAGCACTCAGGGGCTCAACAAGGGCCTGAGCTGACGACCAATCACTTCGTTTAAGCGCCTCCTCCGCGAGACGAATGCGAGCTTGAACTGCTTGAGGGGAGCTCGAAAGCGAGCGCACAATTCGCCCTAAGAGGCGTTGTTCGTTGACCTCATCACCCAGAGACTTCGAAGCTAGAGAGCGTTTCCATAGACCATCAGCCTCTTTTATCTCGCTCACGCTCGGTCCAGGTGAGGGGTTGAGCTTCTGCTCAATCCTTGGCTTGTTCGACTCAGAGAGCCCTTCTGGCGCTTGCTCATAGTGCTGAGTAAGGCCAGCGCAAGCGGCAAAGCTAGAGAAGAGGAGAGGGTAGACAAGGCGGCTCGCTCTCCTTGAAAGCCCACCCGCTTGTGCATCTTCAATCACTCGACCTCCGCTTCAAAGGACGCCTCGAACTTCCGCGTTGTGGGGAAAACATCTGGACCCGATATTTCATCCAAACGTCCGAGCGTTTCCTCCAAATCAGAGCTCAGTTTAGCAGGCTGCTCTACCTCGATGTGAACCAACTGATCCCCCCTCTGACCAGCCTTATCTCCTACTCCCAAACCAAGCATTCGAAGAACCAACTTGGGCTCGGCATTCGAAGGTAGATGCACTCGCCTAGGTCCATCTAGTGTAGGAACCTTTATCCACCCTCCACGAATAGCTTGCAGGACTGTCACAGGTCGCGTCATCACGACGTCTTGACCACGTCGCTCAAAATAGGGATGTGCCAAAACCTCCACTAGAACAAAACAGTCTCCCGAGGCTCCTTTTCCCTCACCGTCTTCCCCTGCACCCCGAACCACGAGACGGGCTCCGTTCATCACGCCCGCAGGGACTTGAATCTCGACCTTACGTCGCACTTCAGAGGTACCGACCCCAGCGCATGACTCGCAGGGGCGAGACACCGAGTAACCCAAGCCTGAACAGGCGACGCATGACTCGATGACGCGCCTCAAAGTGCGGCGTACCTCTTGCGCACCAGCGCCTTGGCATGTGTGACACACCTGAGGGAGTACCTCCAACGGGAAGCCACGTCCATCGCATGTTGCGCAGGGCTGAGGCTCTGGAAGCTCCAAGGTCTCTGTCGTGCCACGAGCAGCCGATTCAAAGCTTATAGAGAGCCTGTATTGCCTATCCCGACCATCGACATGGCGCGCATCGTGAACGCCAACAAATGCATCGACGACGCGACCCAAGACTTCTTCTAGGCCGTTCGACTCCTCTTTTCGTGGCAGAGAATGCCCCTGGTCGTAGCGCGCTCGCGCCGCCGGGTCTCCCAAGGTCTCGTATGCCTCTACCAAATTGCTCAGACGCGTGACTGCGCCCGCATCGTCCGGGTGGCGGTCCGGATGATGCGCCAACACCAAGCGCCTATAAGCTGCGCGGATGGCTAACTCGGAGTCACTGCGCGTGACCCCAAGCAGCGCATAGTAATCCGGTCTATCAGCCAACGTCCTTGTACATGACCTCTGCGATTCGATACGAAGAGTGCTCCAACTGCTCTAGTGCAGCCGAGATTACGTCGACGTTCTCCGTCTCCAATGCCTTTTTACATCGGTCGAGGTCACGACGAATCTGCTTCGCTTCATCGTCAGTCAAGTAACTCCCAAGCTCTCCGATACTACGTTGCGTCGTATAGATGAGACCATTGGCTTTATTCTTGAGCTTCGCGACCTCTTTACGCCCGACATCCGCCTGACGATTCGCCTCGGACTCCGCCATGATGCGCTCAATGTCGCGTTCGTTGAGGCCTGAAGTCGGCCGAATCCGAACCTGACGCTCGTTATTGGTCCCAAGGTCGCGCGCGGTAACAGAGAGTATGCCGTTGGCATCAACCTCGAAGGTCACCTCGATCTTAGGTACACCACGCCTTGCAGGCGGAATACCTAGCAGCTCAAAACGCGCCAAGCTCTTGTTGTCTCGAGCCATTGGCCGCTCACCCTGCAGCACGTGAATGTTTACTAAGGGCTGATAATCTTCAGCCGTCGTAAACACCTCAGTACAGGAGGTGGGGATTGTGCGGTTGCGCTCAATGAGCTTAGTGAAGATACCGCCCTGTGTCTCGATTCCAAGAGAGAGCGGGATAACGTCCAAGAGCAAGACATCTTGAACATCACCGCGGATAATTCCGCCCTGAATCGCGGCACCAATCGCCACAGCCTCATCCGGACTGACCCCTTTGTTAGGGCTACGCCGGAAGAACTCGTAGATGTGCTTCTGGACAATCGGCATCTTCGTCATGCCGCCAACAAGAATCACTTCGTCCACATCGTCTGTGTTGAAGTTCGCGTCGTTGAGCGCTTGCTGACAATGGAAGATGGTCCTGCTGACCAACTCCTCTGTCAACTGCACGAGCTCTGGGCGCGTGTAGGTCATGTGAAGATGCTTTGGACCTGTCTCATCGGCCGAAATGAAGGGCAGATTGATATCTGTCTCTTCCAGAGTTGAAAGTTCGATCTTCGCTTTCTCAGCGGCCTCTTTAAGACGCTGCAAGGCGATCGGGTCTCGAATCAAATCAACGCCGTGCTCCTGCGTGAAGCGCTTGGCGATTTCCTCGATAACCAGAAGGTCGATGTCTTCTCCACCAAGGAAGGTATCTCCATGGGTCGACTTAACCTGAAATACGCCGTTGCCGACCTCCAAAATGGAAATATCGAAGGTGCCTCCGCCGAGGTCGTACACGGCGACCCGGCCTTGAGAATGTCGATTCAGGCCGTATGCTAGAGCAGCAGCGGTCGGCTCGTTGATGATACGAAGTACGTTTAGCCCAGCGATGCGTCCTGCATCACGGGTAGCCTGACGTTGACTATCGTCAAAATAAGCCGGGCATGTAATCACCACGTCTTCCACAGGCTCACCAAGATAGTCTTCCGCGAACTCTTTGAGTTCACTGAGTATGTACGAAGACATCTCTGCGGGAGAGTGCAGACGCCCGCCAATCTTGACGTGCGCATCTCCATTCTGAGCCGCAGCCACTTCATAGGGAAAGGTGTGCATGATCTCCTGAATCTCAGGAGAATTGTACTTCCGCCCCATCAGTCGCTTGATGGCGAATACCGTATTCGTCGGATTCGTAATCGCCTGCCGCTTAGCGACGTGACCCACGAGCCTCTCATCATCTTCTGTGAAGGCGATAACAGACGGCGTCGTCCGGCTGCCCTCAGAATTCGGGATAACCACAGGGTTTCCCGCTTCCATGACGACAACGCACGAGTTTGTGGTTCCAAGGTCGATTCCAATGACCCTGCCCATACCCCCTCCAGGGTTTCTAAATAATGAACTGAACTACTATATCTCTGGGTGACATGAATGCGCAATGAACTCGCGCATTCGGTGTTTTAAAGCTGCACCCGATTTAATGTGAAAAGTATGCTTACTTAACGGGATCACAGGCCTTTTGTAAAAAAATCAACATTCTATAAAAGCGTGTCCGAAACGTAGACAATGTCACCCGCTTGTAACTCTAGATTCGCTGCAAGCCCCTTCGAAATCTTTCCAACAGGGACCGGTATACGGGTCTCTTGCCCGTCAACCTCTCGGGTCACGACCACAAAATCATGATTCGCCGTTGGCGCAAAACCACCTGCCAAGGCAACCGCCTCAACGACGTTCATATCCACGCTGAAAGGAAAGGTGCCCGGGTTTTTAACCTGTCCAAGCACGAATATCTTCCGCGAGTTGTACTCTTTAACGTAGACCGAGACCGAGGGTGAAACTAGGTAGCCATCCCGCAACCTTTCTACCAGAAATG
>Ga0066371_10000294_pt1 | contig 11320 bp, 10 predicted proteins | sample Knorr_S15_td_DCM_FD_71214 | JGI IMG/M metagenome (GOLD analysis project Ga0066371, IMG submission 71214) | Marine microbial communities from Southern Atlantic Ocean transect - Knorr_S15_td_DCM_ad_63m_LV_B | ecosystem: Environmental > Aquatic > Marine > Oceanic | place: Southern Atlantic ocean... | reverse complement strand
AATCGAGTAGGCTAAGGCGTCGAACTCTATCACCAAGCGCTTAGTCTCACCCGGACTCAAGACATAGAGGTGCCACGTACCGAACATCGGCGGCGCATCAGATGCCGGATTCGATGGATGCGCATTGGCATCATTCCAGACCCAACTCTGCTGATCCGCAGCTGGATAGTCGGAGAACACGCTCCAACCCCTAGGTGCCAAGGCGCTGCCAGAAAAATCGACGTCGATCTCAAGGTCCAGAGCCAAAGCAGCCGTCGCGGCGTTATGGACCCAAAACTCATAGACCGCGCTTTGCCCGACATAGAGGTCGACAACCCCGGCAGAGCTTCCTTCGGGTCGAAAATCCGCTTCTTGACCGCTGGGGACAATGAGCTCAGTCCACATGGTGAGCTCAGGATGGAGGGGCGACTCAGGCTCCTCGGGTTCAGGTGGTGACACGTCGACCGTGGCCCCCTCACACGCGCCTGAATCAACGGCTTCGAGATAAGGGAAGGGATCGACACCGGCTGTATAGTCATCATCTGGATAGATCGAGAAGTGAACATGAGGTGCCGTGTTGCTTGCGCTCCCAGTGTTCCCCACGGTCCCGATGAGCTGACCTGCGACAAGGACGCTACCTTGAACAAGGCCCTCTTCGATGGTGTCGAGGTGCGCATGGTAATAGCGCCAGCCGCAGGCGTCCTCGACCGTCACTCGATTGCCGCCAACAGAGGTATAGCCGATGTAGGCAACGACACCGTCGACAGGGCTAACGACAGGGGTGCCCTTAGCAGCAAATATGTCGTTCCCGAGGTGAACACCCCCAATCCAATCACTGTTATCCGGAGACGCGTCAGGGTGCGGATGACAGGTGAAGTCCAAGGCGTGCGAATCATATCCTCCGTTATGCGGACCTGCGATCGGGTACACCTTGATGCTGGGCGCACATGTGACGGGCAAACGACGCTCTGAAAAATCAGCCATTGGAAAATGCTGATCATGCTCACACGTCGACTGACACCCCGTGAGAGGAGCAAGCAAGATGGCGAGACAAAGTCCAGATAAGATGTGGACGGGCGTAGAAGGCTTCACCCCCTCATCATTCAGCATCTCACCTCAAGTCGACAAGCGTGCGGCACAATTGGCCGCCCTACTTGGCCAAAGAGTCTTGACCACCTGAACCTTCTGACAAAGGGTGAAGGCATGATGCTGAAGGACCTCAGTTTACTTAGCGACGTAACACGTCTGCGCATACTCCGCCTTGTTGAGCGTGAAGAACTGGGTGTAGGGGAACTCGTTCACATATTGCAACTCCCACAGAGCACAGTGAGTCGGCACCTGAAGAGCCTGAGTCAAGCTGACTGGATCCAGAAACGAAGTGTGGGGGCGGCTTCTCTGGTGAGCCTGAATCAATCGCTCTCGAATGCGAGAGAGAGCCTGTGGGAGATCGTGCGAAACGAGAGCGCCCTCGATCCTCAAACCGGCCAAGACCTAGAGCGCATGAGGAGCATTCTCTCTCAACGACAGCTCGATTCCCGAGCTTTTTTCGGCGCGGTTGGTTCACGTTGGTCAGAGGTACGACGCGATCTATTTGGTGAGGTCTTTTTAGCGCGGACTTTGGCAGCAATGATGCCCCCCACGATGGTCATTGGTGACCTCGGATGTGGCGCTGGGGACACAAGTGCGCAGCTCGCACCAAGCGCCCAACACATCTTCGCGGTGGACCATGAAGAAAGCATGCTTGCGCTGGCCTCCAAGCGGCTAGCTCACCTGGACAATGTCGATATCCTCCATGGTGAGCTGGATGCCCTCCCCCTCGATAATGAATGCTTAGACTGCGCACTCGTGATGCTGGTCCTGCACCATGTTCAAAATATCAAGGCCGCGCTTGCTGAGATCAAGCGGGTCCTCAAACCCGGCGGACGTGTCGTGATCCTAGACATGACTCTCCACGACAGAGAGTCGTATCGCTTCCGCATGGGTCATATTCATCTGGGTTTTGAGCGCTCTGATATAGAAGCAAAAGCAGCAGAGGCTGGCCTCGCATCAGAGCGCTATCACCTTGTCCCCGCAGATCCGAACGCAGGGGGTCCGGGCTTGTTTATCGCAACATTCAAAGCATGAGCCAAACTCTCCACACCACGACACGCCTCACGACCCTAGGTGCGCTGTGCGCCATGTTTGCCTGTGCTAGCGCCCCACCTCTTATCGAACAAAGAGCGCCCCTCAAGAGCGATAAAACGCAGGTGGTCGAACCGGCCCCTACGCCAGCACCCTTGAGCGAAAGCATCGAAGCGCTACCTCAAGAAGAAGCGCGGCCAGCGCCGCCGATATGCGCCCTAGAGCCCATCTCACTCAAGCGCACACCGAGCGCACTGATCGACGACCCCAAAGGCGCGATGAGAGGCTTTTATGAGGCGATGCAGGAGACGCTCCTCAAAAAGGACAAGGCCATCACCAGGATAGGCCACTGGAGCGACTCCACTCTTGCCTCAGACGGCGTCTCTTCCTTTGCACGCCGTCGTCTTCAAAACGCCTATGGAGACGCAGGGCATGGCTTCGTTCTCCCCGTGCGCTCTATCCCCCACTACGCCCACCGTGACATCCAGAGGTGGAGTGGAGGACGCTGGTACAACACGCCCTTGGTGGGAGGAAAAACACGAGACGGCCGCTACGGGCTCGGAGGCTGGGTCTCCGTGGGGCGGAAACACGCGTGGGCAACCCTAGCCACAGCGACAAAGCGTTCACCTGTAGGTCACGCCGTGAGTCAACTGCACCTCTACTACATGAGCGGCCCCAAGCAGGGAGATATCGAGGTCAAAGTCGACGGTGAACTCCTGAAGACCATCTCGACAGGCGCGGAGAAGATCGGCGAAGAGATGGCTACGCTTCGCGTACCTGATGGAGAACATCGCCTCGCGCTTCGGGTAAAAAGCAGCCAGAACGTTCGCCTCTTCGGAGCAGCATTAGAGCGAGACGGACCAGGCTTTGTCTACGACTCCTTCGGCATCCTAGGTGCTCTCGCGCGCCGCTTTGTCCGCGTCGAACCTGAGCACTGGGGAAAGCAACTCGCGCTGAGAGACCATGACCTCGTTATCATTCAGTTCGGTGGCAACAGCATCCAAGATGGTGGCCTGAACTACAGCAAGTATCGAGACTATTTCCGAAAGCTCATCCGCCTATTCCGACAGCATCGACCCGGGACTTCATGCTTGGTGATGAGCCCGCATGACCATGGCCGAAAAAGGGGGCTGGGGGTTATCGACACAGATCCAAAGCTCCTAAAGCTCCTCCCGATTCAACGCAGTGTCGCCCTCGAAGAGGGCTGCGCGTGGTTCTCAGTCTTTGATGCGATGGGGGGTGAAGGCTCAATGGGACGGTACTTTAGAGCCAGACAAGCCTACGGCGATCTGCGCCACCTGCGCTTCAAGGGGGCCGAGCTCATCGCTCACCACATCGTTGACGCATTGGAGGCAGGATTTAATCGCTACCGAGAGAGCTTTTCCTGTGAATCAAAGGAGAAGGGCGGGGTCGAGCCCAAGCGCGACTAAGCAGCTTGAGAGATCCTCGCTAATGGGCGCGTGAACACGCACTGCTTGGTTCGTGTGTGGATGCGTAAAGCTTATCTCTACGGCGTGTAAAGCCAGACGATGCAGAGCGTAGACCTCCCGGAAGTGACGATTTTGACGACCATCACCGTGCTTTACATCACCGATGATCGGGCAGCTCAGGTGACGTAAATGACGCCGAATCTGATGCGTCCTGCCTGTTAAGGGTTCTGCTTCAACCCAGGCATAGCGCTTTTCGAGGATCGCCAAACGTCTGAAGCGCGTCTGAGCGGCTCGAGCTTCCTTGCCCTTCTCACGTGAGATGGGGTGGTCAATGAGCCCTTCAGCCGGTGGAATTCCGCGCACTAAAGCTAAGTAACGCTTGTGCACGCGTTGATGGGTGAATTCGGCCTGAATCCGAGCAACATCCTCGCGTCGAAGCGCAAAGACCAAGGCCCCACTCGTTGGTCTATCGAGTCGATGAACTGGGTGCACATGTTGGCCGATAAGGTCGCGCACCAGCGTCATCGCGTAGTGCTCCTCGCGTCCCCAACCCCGATGCACCAAGAGACCCGCGGGCTTGTTCACGACCACCAAAGTGTCGTCGCGGTACAAGACCTCAGGCGCTTCCATCCTCTAGAGAAGTTCCCGCACCAGCTCGGGCGGGCGTGCGACAATGGCACGCTCACCGATGACAAGCAGAGGGCGCTCCATCAAAACAGGGTGCGCCAACATCGCCTCGATGAGCGCACTATCAGAGGACTCAAGGGTTAGGCCCGCGGCCTTGAACGCGGCTTCTTTTGTCCGCGTCCACTCGATCACGGAGCCCCCGAGTCGCGAGGCCAAGCCCTGAAGCTCCTCACGACTCAAAGGCTCCTCTAGATAAGGGCGCACCTCCAACTCAACCTGCGCACTTTCCAAGAGCGCCAAGGCTTGGCGACTCTTCGAGCAACGTGGATTGTGGAGCAGGAGCGCCCGCACCATCCTTCTATCCCTCTTGAACAGTGATAGCGCTCACCTGAACAGGCGTCACTGGGCTATCCCTGTGGTTCGTCTCGCTGGCCTCAATAGCCTGCACCACATCCATACCGCTAACGATCTTCCCAAAAACCGGGTGCTTAGAGGCGCCGGCGCTGAAGTAGTCGAGGTAAGCATTGTGGACGGTGTTGATGAAGAACTGCGAACCACCGCTGTTTGGTCGCCCTGTGTTCGCCATCGAGAGCGTTCCTGGTTCATTGGAAAGACGCAATTCAGGGGGCATCTCATCTTGGATACAGCCATGCGGAGGTCCACCCGTTCCACAGCGGGGGTCTGTCGGATCGGAGCTGTGTGGGCAACCGAACTGAAGCATGAAGTTGTTAATCACGCGGTGGAAATGGAGGCCGTCATAGAAGCCGTCCTTGGCGAGGGTCAGAAAATTGCCCGCTGTTATTGGCATGACGTCGACAAAAAGTTCTGCCTGAAAGGTACCGAGAGTGGTCTCGAAAGTCGCGATTGGGTTACCCACAGTTGTGCTCCTAGCTGCTAAGTGAAGTGACGTAGTCGATGTATTCGCTCATCGCGTCGTCAGAAGACATGCCTTTGACCTCGGCCCACGCATCGAACTTCGCGCGCGCTTTGAAGTTGAACGCACCTGGACGTGAACCAGTGGCATCTCCCTTGGTCGCCTGCTTGAAGAGGGCGTACATCTTCAAGAGTGACTCGGGGGGTTGGTTCGGCAGATCAAACGCTGCCTTTTGGGCAGCCTCAAAGTCGTCCTGCAAGCTCATAGCTCCTCGCTCCGGTCAGGGGTGATGCCCTGTGCTATCTGGAGCGAGCAGCCTCGTCAACCCCGCGCGCAAACATGCGACGATTAAGCGGTGTTCTCAGCCCAAAAAGCGCTGGCGAGGAGGCCTGAACGGTGAGGACTTCGTCGCTTTCGAGGAGCTCGCCGCGTGGCCTTCGCTTCGTTCACAAAGGACTCAAGATCATTCAGGAGTGTGCCTCGGTCTGACACGCGCAGCGTAAGGATGAAGCGATTGTCTGCATAAGCGCTCACGAGGACGTCTACAAAGGTGTTCTCGACGACGCCTTCAAACTCGAAAAGACAGGTTCTTCGATGGTCGTCGACGATCGGGACCAAGCGCAGGGTCGTGCCAGCCTCAATCTCCTGCTCACTATCGATAAGCAAAATATCGCGATCAAGGTCCAAGGGCGTCCCCGTAAGCATGCGCTTACCATCGTCCATCATGAACTTCACGATACGCATGGGCCGAATCGCTTGCTTAGGTTTGTTTGTCGGCATCGTTGTCCTTTGGATTGAGCCTCGATCGATCGACGAAGAGGGCTTGCTGTCAAAAAGATCGCTTCATGTTTGACATGGCCAATCAACCTGAGGAGAAGGTGTGACACACATTCGAAGTGACTAAAGCGGTCGAGAAATGCCTTCGGGGTACCTTTTGAACGCCCTCATCCACATCTTGCTCGTGCTCGCCTCCCTTGCGCTCCTCTCATGCGCGGGCGAGGTGCCTCTGGTTGAAAGTGCCATCCCTGACTCACGATTTGGGAACAACCAAGAGCCACCTCCTCAAGATAACTTCTCTCTTGGCATCCCTGAGCGTGACATCCCCAAAGCACGCTTCGGCGACCCAAAGAGAGACCCTGCGGCGATCGCAGAAGCCCGGAACGAGGAGAGGAATGGGCAAGGCCAAATCGGAGGTGAGGTGCCTTGCGAAGTGGGTGGATACGAAGCCTGCACCTGTGTAAGCGGCCTTCAAGGGCTGCGACCTTGCCAAGACACAAGCGTACCCTGCTCATGCGACACCTGCCCGCAGAGCGCTCCTCCGACAGTCACGGGCATGCTTTACTCCTCGCTGGGCCAGTACCTCTTCGAGACCACCTCCTTCAACCTTGAGCATCGCTACAGCGACTCGCCAGAGGGGGCTGGATGCGTGCTTTCGGCAACACTGAGTATGAGCGCTGGGAGCGGCTTCACCGAAGGATGTCGACTCCATATCGAAGCCCAAGGTGAACTTATCGAGGGTAAGCTCCCCTTAGACACCATCACCTTTAACGCCGATGGCGCATGCTTAGGCTTGGGTCAAGCGGATCAAGGGCTCTACAGCGCGACGAGCTTTAACGAAAGCGAACTCACCCTCTCACCCATGACGCTAGACCAAGCAAGCAGTGTCTCGTGCTGGAGCGGCGAGGCGAGCTTCGTTATTGAGGCCATCTTGGAGAGAGACGACGGGAAGATGATCACCTTCTCGTCGAGCACTTTTGAGGTCGCGGGCAGCACGCTCTCTTTCGGCAGAGACCTGCCCTGCCCTGCTACGAAAAACGAAGTGGACATCAATGATTGCGCGAAAGTGGTCCCGGAAGGAAGCGCTTGCAATCCTTACTGCCAGCTTGGTTGCGAGCTGGGCGAACATTGCGCCGTGGCTAGCAACGAGATCGCATGCGTCGCCACTGGACTCGGGCAACTAGGGGACCCATGCACCGGACCCTACACCTGCTCGTACGGCCTCTCTTGCATCACCTTAGGCAACAACGGGAGCGCACGATGCGAACTCCCGTGCGTCAACGATGAGAGCTGCCCCGATAGTGGGCTCTGCAGCACGATTCTGAGCCTCGGCACATCGCTGAGCCTTAGCTTTTGTGCCCAAGCTCAGACGGAATGCAGCCTCTTTGCGTCCGCATCTTGCGGCCCCGGAGAGTCTTGCTATCTCAATGGAGGCTCAGCGGTGTGTCTCCCTGAAGGAAACCTCTCTTCAGGTGAGGTCTGCGATGGCCAAGCAGCCAATGCATGTGCACCTGGACTGCAATGCCTTGTCACGTGCCGAGGACTCTGCGCGACAGATGCGCAGTCACCGAATTGTCTCAACTGCCCCGGCGGTTTTCATGAATTCTCCCCGGGTCTCTCACTCGGATTCTGCTTAAGCGGAGGTCCATCCACGCTCTGTGACCTCTACAATCAGAGTGGGTGCGACTTAGGGAAGTCATGCTACCCCGTTGTTGGAGGCGTTGCGTGCAGAAACACAGGCACCAAGGCACCGGGCGTCGCATGCCAAAGCGGCAACAGCTGTGTCCCTGGCTACGCCTGTGTGAATGGGTCGTGCTTGAAGCTCTGTGACCTCAATGCCCCCTCATCACTCGGAACATCCTGCGAAGCGCTCTGCCCCGATTCGATGGGTGCGATTCTCCCTGCGAGCTGGGAAATCGGAGTTTGCCTGGACCTCTAGATAGCTCGTGCTAGGCTCCTCAAAGGAGACCAACCGATGCGCGCACTCATGATCACCATCGCTTCGATGAGCTTGTTCCTTTTGGCTTGCAGCACCTGTGAGCCCGGAGAGGTTACGCAAACGAACGCTTCAGAAAGCGCCGTGGCCACAGCCAAGGCAACGCAAGCCGCCCCTGAGGAACCTCAAAGCCCATCGTTCTCGCCCAATCCAATCCCCCAACAAGTGGCGAAAGACGACGCGCAAGTCCCAGCGGCCAAAGTGCATCAAGTGGGCCGGAAGATACGCACAAAGCCAGCTGACAACATCAAAGTGGCGCCTGTACAGAAGTGTCCACAAGGAGGTTGTGAGTTCAGCTGCGACATGCTGACACGCTGTCTATTCACCTGTGATGGTGGTGATTGCCACCAAGTATGCGGGCCCGAGTCAAGCTGCACAGCGACCTGCACGGGAGGCGGATGTCTGCAGCAATGCCATGCATCGGCTGGCTGCACGCTCCGATGTCGAGGAGGTCAATGCGACCAACAATGCGACGCCAAATCGGCCTGCAGTCGCACCTGTAAAGGCGGCGAATGCAAGGTCTGCCAAGGCCGGGAATGCAAAGTTGAGAGCCTCTGAGGACCCGCACCAGGCCGTGATAAACGAAGACCTCATTTTTCTGCCACGCAAGCCACGACGTGGAGACCTCGTTGAACTCGACATCGAAGCCCTCGATGGCCGCGCTTGGGGACAAGCTAGGCAACGGGTCTCCATTGGGCCAGGTGGCGCACCGCGCACTCTCGTCTATGCGATCAGGCGGGGCATCCCAGGCGACAAAGTCGAGGCACATGTCCGCCGCGTGCGTGGAGGACGACTTGAAGCGACAATCGAGACGCTCCGCGAGTCTTCACCATCGCGCATTGACCCACGCTGCCACTACTTTGCAGACCAAATCGATCAACCCGGGTGCGGCGGGTGTGCACTCCAGTCACTCTCCTACGATGCTCAACTCGCATTAAAAGCCGAGCGTGTGGCCTCGCTCGTCCGCGCCGCAGGGGTCACAGACGACATGATCCAAGACGCCATCCCTGCGCGCTCACCTTGGTTCTACCGAAACAAGATGGAGATGAGCTTCGGCGTCGACAAAGAAGGCACTTACGCCCTGGGTATGCACCCACAGGGGAGACGCTACGACGTTTTGCCTCTTGAGATGTGCTACCTGCAGTCTGAGGAGTCGGCCAAGATCGTTGATGCCATGAGGACATGGGGACAAAACCATGGCGTCCCTCACCACAATCAAAGAGCAGACACTGGCCTCCTCCGAACCCTGACCTTGAGGGAAGGCAAACGGACAGGGCAACGCTTGATTGAGCTGACAACGAGTCCAGCAGAGACATGTCTCTTCGATGGTGAGGAACGCGCAGCACAAGAGGTCGTAAGCAGCTTCCTAAAGGCGCTGATGTCCTTCGCAACGCAGAGCGCAGTCCGCATCGACAGCGTGGTCTGGACGCGTCACATCGCCAAGAAAGGGCAACGTACTCGACTCGAGCATGAGGTCCTCTACGGAAAGGATACCTTACAAGAAGCCCTTCACATCGGGAGTGATCTGCCGATGCTCTTCGACGTGCATGCCCGTGCCTTCTTCCAGCCCAACACACTCCAAGCTGAGGTCCTTTACGAGGAGGTCATTCGGGCGACTGGGCTTCGTGAAAGCGAGGGTAAAGCGCGCGTGATGGATCTCTATTGCGGCACGGGAACCATCGGCCTCGCAATGGCCCGTGTTTCAAGGGAAGTGATCGGTATTGAACTCTCAGCGGACGCTATCGCTAGCGCATGGGCCAATGCAAAGCGCAATGAGATCTCAAACATCACCTTCTACGAGGGTGATGTCGGCGAAGTCCTTGAGAGAGAAGGGCTCGCTGAACCAGGTGCAGTCGATGTCGTCGTAGTGGATCCGCCTAGAGCCGGACTGCTACCCTCTGCACTAGAGCACTTGAAGCGGCTGGCAGCTCCCCGCTTGGTCTACGTATCTTGCAACCCAGAGGCGCTCGCAAAGAATCTCGTAGATCTCATCGCTGCCGGTTGGGCAGTCGAATCCGTTCGCCCTGTCGATATGTTCCCTCAGACCTCTCACATTGAAACCATCGCCGTGATGCAACGGAGTACAACGTCATCAAGCACCTAAGCCTCTTGCTCACCCTCAGCGTCGTCCTCATCGCTTGCGGCGAAGGCACGCCTTATGATGCTCCCCCCCCCATCTCGCCGAGTAGCGCCAACAACGATAGCTCCGATTCACCGAATGACGCGCTTCTAAATCGGGAGGAGGCTGACGCTGATGAAGGCAGAGCGCGTGAGGACACGACTCCTCTACCTGAGCCTGAGCCTGAGCCTGAGCCTCAGCCCATCGAGCAACCACCACCAATGCTCATCGGGACCTGGAATCTGCGGAACTTTTCCCCCTACGGAGTGAATGACTTCCGCATCGAAGATATCGCCTCACACATTGAGGACCTAGCGCCTGATGTCTTGGCACTCCAAGAGCTGAAGGTAAAAGAAGGCAGTGAAGGCGAGGGCACCCAAGCCTGGGACGCGCTACTCGGCGAGCTAGAGGGCTACCAAGGGCTTATCAACCCCTATAACCCGCTCGACAGCGTAGTCGGCCTTATCTACAACCCAGAGGTGGTCAGCGTCGTGGCCTACAAATCCGTCTTCGTCGGCGATTGGTGGCCCTTCCCGAGAGCTCCGCTTGAGGCAACGCTCCGGATTGAGCGAGAGGAGAGAACGATCACAGTGAAGGTGATCGTCCTGCACCTCAAAGCCTTCCCTGAAGGGGCCGATCGGCGAGAAGAGGCTTGTAAGGATCTCCATAATTACCTGCAAAATGGTCTCACTCAGACGGCACTCATCCTAGGGGACTTCAACGACAACCCGCTCGATCCGCCGGAAGAGAATGTCTTCCTCTCCTCCTTCCTCGATAACGAACCCACGTACGATTTTTTAACGGCTGATTTACCCCTCGGAACCGTGACAAGCCTTGGCTACCAACACCTCATCGATGGCGTGGTTGTTAACGGAGAATTCCTAGACCACGGGGTCGCAACAGAGCGTCTTCACATCTCATACACAAGCATCGAAGCAGAGGTGGTTAGTCGCCCCTACGAGGAATACGATTGGTATGAAGACACCTATTCCGATCACTTCCCTTTGTTGCTTCACTTCACACCATAGACCGCCTGCGGGTATCATAGGGGGGGCGACTCAATAAGACGGGCGCTCGCGCACGGGGGTTTGTTTGGCATTAAGCATACGAGTGATGGGCTAAGAACATGGGCATCATGTTGCCCATGGCAGGGCACAGAGATATCGAAATCGGCCTTATTCTGGCGCCGGCATTCGGGGAGAAGGGAGCCTTTACCCCCCTAGGGATGGCCTACCTGAATGGCGCCCTACGTCAGGCGCTCTTCAAGCCGATCTACATCGATCTCGGACTCACGATGCGCGCCGAAGACCCCGATCTCCACGGTGAACTCGTGACGCACGGCTTCTCACCGGATGAGGGCGGATTCTTTGGACCAGAACTCGACCTTCTCCTTCAAA
>Ga0066371_10000291_pt1 | contig 11349 bp, 5 predicted proteins | sample Knorr_S15_td_DCM_FD_71214 | JGI IMG/M metagenome (GOLD analysis project Ga0066371, IMG submission 71214) | Marine microbial communities from Southern Atlantic Ocean transect - Knorr_S15_td_DCM_ad_63m_LV_B | ecosystem: Environmental > Aquatic > Marine > Oceanic | place: Southern Atlantic ocean... | reverse complement strand
AATTTGTTAAGGTTACTCGTCTTGTTAAGATTAACGATGCATCAGATCATTGGATTGAGGTTGAGAGAAATCCATTTGGAACATTCGCTCCAACAAGTACAGAACATAAGGATGAGACTGCTATCTTCAAGTGTAACGTACAGTATGATTCTACATGGATTACTCAAGGAATTGATAATTCAGGTACAGAAGATAATGTTTACCTATCAACATTTGGTGGTAGTTTAACAGGTAGGACAGAAAGACAAACAGTTGGTAATGCTGCTTATATTAGTGCTACTGCTCCAGGTGATTATGTAATCATCTCACGTAGAGATACATCAAACCCTGCTAATGGTATATTTGATGACGGTGAAATTCTTGAACTTAAGAATTCTATAACTCAGGTAGCTAAGTCATTTAAGATTAAGAAGGATTGTGGTGAGAGTACTGAGATTACAGTATTTGAAGTTAATTCTGTAACTGGTGATGTTACTATTAATAATAACACAACTACTGTTAATGGTACATTGAATTTGGTCGGTGCTTGTGGTGGCACAGCAGGTATATATCCAAGTCCTGATCCAACAATAGATGATCACTTTACACTCAAGAATGCTCTTGGTGTAGTATATGATGTCAACATGTGTAATGGTGATACCTTGATGGGTAGCACTCAGGGTAGTGTCTTTGCACTTTCTGATTACTGGGGATCAAATGTTGTTGCACACACAACAACTAGTGTAGTCCAGACATACAGATATGATAAGTGGACACTACAGTCTAATGGACCTATAACAACTACAACTGCTGGATTTACTAATAATGATACAGCAATTCCTATTGCTGGTAATAATGCTGCATTTAGTATTGGTGATTTAATCATGGTTCAGGATGGTTCCAATGAAATGGAAATCATTCAGTTAACATCTGCTGCTACTCAAACTGGCGGACAGTGGTACTTGAATTGTGGAACTAATTCTACATATCCTGGTGGTGGTAGAGGATCTGAAGGAACTGCTGTTAAGAACCAGTGGTCATCAGGTGTTCAAGTTAGAAAGATTAGGAAGTATATTAATTCTACTGTACTTTCTCAGGTAATAGATAGAACTCAGGTTCCATCTCCAAATACTGATCCTAAGAAGATTGTAGTTAAGTTAATGAATTCTGATTTGATTTCAGATAAACTTGATACAGATCATTTCTTCAAGATCACAACTGGTACTGATATTGAATGGTTCTATGCAGATAGTATTGATGGTAACCCTGCATCTGATGGTACTAAGTATGCTAAGTCAGTTGTAACAGGCACAACTGCTAGTGGATCTGTTGTTAGGAATAAGTTCTTTGGTGGTGGTGCATTAACTATCCATGATGACTTTGAACTATACAGTGGTAACTTTAGAATGTATGGTTCTGATGGGCAGACATTATTGTTTAACGTCTCTAACGATGATAATCACCCTTCTGACCCTGCAAGTCTTGATCCTAAGACAGGTACAAATGGTATCTTCTTCAATGGTCAGATGAAACTTCGTGGTGATTTATTCATCACTGAAGAATCTTGTGAAGCAAATGGTATTTGTTCAGTTGATACTAAATTTAAAGTAGAATCTAGTACTGGTGATCTATCAGTTGGTTCTATTCCTGCAATTCAAACTCCATTATATGTTAAGGGTAGGGTTGATCAGTCAGACACTGGTTCATCATCACAACCAATATTCCATGTTGATAACTTAGGTGGTGCTGGTTCTGGTGGAACTGCTGGTCCTAAAGACTTCTTGATTTATCAGGATGGTTCTGTTGATGCATTTGGTATTAGTCGTTACTTCACTAGAAATGGTGGACGTAGATATACATATGTTGAGCAATCAGCAACTGGTATAGGACAGACACAGGGTGCTCCTTTACAACCAAATAATAATTATCTATTGAATAATCCTTCAGGAACTAACATGGTTCTTTATCTACCAGAAACTGCCGAAACAGGTGATGTAATCAGATTTGTTGAGGTTGCTGGTACTGCTACTTACAACACAAGTATCGTTATAAGAGCACTTAAAGTTGGTGGTGTAGCAACTGCTGTTCAAGGTGATACTACTGGTACTAAGATTCAGTCAGGTGCTGGTCAATTGACTACTGCTTGGGATAGTGGTGAAATGATTGTTCAAACAAGAAACGCATCATTCGGATTAATTTACGTGGGTGCAACAGATGCAGCAGGAGATCCTAATGCATCATCAATTCCAAACAACCTTCGTGGTTGGTGGTTAGCAGAATTATAAGGATATGGCACAATACTATAACTCTATAAAAACGATGAAGACAGCCCGAATCGGTGCAATTATACCGTGGGCTGGTGATGGTAATAAAGGTTTTTTACCATCAAATATTCCTAAAGGATGGGAAGTATGTAATGGACAATCAGCAGATGCTGCTGAGTATCCATTGTTGTTCTCTGAGATTGGTAACACTTATGGTGGCACTGGTACTGGTACTTTTCCCATTTACTCTGGTGAATTTTTCTTTCCTAAGTTGACCAATAGATGTATGCGTGACCTTGAACCAGCAGATTTAAATGAAACAAAATATCAATATGGACAAGGTAATGTTACTGATACTGTTGTAGATGCTGTTGGAACAAAATTTGGTGATTATATAGTAGGTTTTGGTACAACTCAAGTAATTAAAACTAGTTGGTCTGCTAATGCAGATATTGATCTTGCTTTATCTGATCCTAATTTAAAATTATCAGGTAAACTCACTAATATGAATATTACTGATCCTGATTTTAATGCTACTATAACAACTTTGGGTAGAAAATTAGGAATTAACCATACTCCTGGTCATAGTCATCCAGGAACATATCAATCTGCAAGGTCACAATTCTTTGGACCTCAGAATTTTACTTCTAGGCAGATGGCTATTTCTGGTAGTACACCTCACCCAACTTGCTCAGCTGTTGTATCACAGAACCATACTTGTGACATACAACCAAGTTTTGAACAATCACCAGATTGGAGTGGTGGTAGAACATTGTTAGCTTATTATGGTGATGACCAACATGAGCATACTTTACCAGATGCAGGTCAATTCCATGATTTTGCTAATGATGCTGGAAAGGATTATTGGTCACAAGTTCCTGCAAATGATTGGCATGACGGTACTGCAACTAGAAATAGTCCTAAAGCAGCTAGTTTTACTGCTGATTTTTACACTACTAATTCTTTTACTAATAATTTTTCTTATACTCCATCAAAAGCTCACCAAGTACCTGCATGGGGAGGATTATTTCCTAGACCAATGATTTTTGGTAATAGAAGAAATTTTTATGGATATGATAAAGGAACATATAATAATTTGGCAGATCATCCAGAAAATCCTGTAAATTATTTTGATGTTACTTTCTCTGGTGGTGATAGTGTTCCTGTTAGTGTAAATGAATTTAGTCTACCAGCAGGAACAGATATTAGAACTGCACATGGTACTGCACCAGATAATTGGTTTCAGTATGATAAGATTCATCCTTGGATGATGGTAGATGGTGAATGTTTTGCAAAAGGAACATATATTACTAGTATAGAAAGAACTGGTACTGATGATACTAACTGGGTTTATAAACTTAAAATAAGTGCTAATACAATTAACACTGCTGCTTATCAAGGAACTATAACTTTCAGACAAGGAACATATGCTAGTTCTTTAAGTAGTTTTGGAGATAATGATCCAAATAGCTCTGCTTTCACATCACATGATCATGGTTCGTTTGATATTCAGATGGGAAGAGGATCTTTAAATGCACCTGCAACATATCCATTAAATGATATAAGTATTGGTTCTGTTAACCCAGATAGCTTTAATGATGCTCTAAATATTATTGTGGATACAAATCAACCAGCAATGGTAGTGGTATTTCTTATTAAGGCATATTAATGGCAAAATTATACTCTCAAGAAAGATCTAAATATGGAAATCTTACAGGTCAGATTATAGTATGGCCAGTTGAGATAAATCCTGATATTAATGCACCATCAAATAAAAAAGATTTACCATCTGGATATTTGAGATGTGATGGTACAATTTATAATGCAGTTGATTATCCTGCATTATCTGCTATATGTGGAACAGGTAGTAATAATAAATTCATTAGAAAGGATATTGGTGCAACTCCATTACAAACTATTACCGATGAACAGTTTATTGTTCCTGATCTCTGTTCTAAGTATCCATTACCAACACCAGGTGCTGATGCTGGTGTATATAAAAATATTCGTGTAGAAAATGCTCAAAATGTTGAAGTTAATCGTTCTGGTATTGGAATTGAGGCAACTTCTACATTAGGAACAACTCTTGATGTAACATATTCTGGTACATTTACTGTTCCTAGTCAAGTTATTGATCTTAAGGGTAGACCAGCTTGGACTTGGGGTACAACTGATGGAAAAAGAACTATTTCTGATGTTGTTGATAATACAGCGATTGCAGGACATATGCATTTTGGTAATCATGTAAGGACAAGAATTAAATCAGGTGCTGAAACAGATCCTACATCACCATCAATAGTAAAAGATCCTCAAGCAATTGGTCTAGTTGCCTATTGGAATGCTAGTACAATACCAATTGATGATTGGGTAAATAATAGTATTATAACTGGTACTTCTGGTAGTCCACCTACATATCCAGGAAATTCACAACCTGCATGTAGAGCAATAGCATCAAATATAATAGCGAAGAATAGGCAGTTTTATTTTGGTGCATTTGCTGGAAATATAGACCCTACAGCATACGGTGGACAGTGTTATAATAATGGTAACACTTTACTAGATCAGTGGAGAACTAGATGTTTAATAACTGATAATTGGAATAATTTTCCTGTAAACACAGATCCATATAAAATAGCACCAGGTATTAATTTATACAGTACATCTGGAACTAACACATTATTATTTGGTTGCTATCTTGATTCTATTCCATCACAGCCTCAGCAGTTGAGTGATACCACTACTCTTCCTAAGACTTATTTTCAGGGTGCTCCTGGTGTTCCACTTGATTGGAAGAATGCATCATGTCATGATGTTGTACCATTTAATAGTAATCTAAATACAGATAGTAGCAGAATATATGCTAATTTGTTTAATGAGATGAGTGAAAGTACAGATTTAGTTCAATCAACTGATCCTACATCACACTATCATAAGGTAGATTTAGATAGAGGAACTCATAGTTTTAAATTGGTTACGAATGCTCTGGAATTAAGTCCAGATAGTTTAGAAACAAAGTTAACTCTTGCTGTTGATAATGCAGTATCTGTAGATAGTGTAACTTCACCATTTATAGTTTTAGAATATCTAATAAAGATTTGATCCATGACAATAGCACCAAATCCTACTTACAGGAATATTAGAAAGAATTTTTATACAGATAAGGCATCTGATACCACTGAGGTTGGTACTATTATTAGTACCATGAAAGCAGTTACAGATGTTCATGATAATTCATTTATACCAACTACTCCCAGTTATAATTTTACAACAGGACAAATAACTAGAGAAACTGCTGGTAATGCTCAAACAGGAATTAATCCTGAGTATCAGTATCCTGGGTACATATATTGTGATGGATCGGAGTATAAGATAGAAGATTATCCAGCATTATATACAATAATTGGTAGTGAATATGGTGGAACACCAAGACCAGGATTAAAATTGGTGAGTGGTGGTGCTGGTTATCCAACAACAGGTAATGTTACCATTACATTTACAGCACCAACTGGTAATGAGACTGATAAAGAAACTATTGAGGCAGATCTTACTATAGATGCTACTGGTGTTATTACTGCTGTAAGTACAACTGCGTTAGGAAAGAGATATTCATCTGATCCTACATTTACTCTACAAAATGCAGGTACTGGTAGTGGACTTTCATTGGAGTTTAATTTTAATGGTGAAGGATCATTAGATGATGTTACGCAAGATAATGTATTCTCTAAACTAGGAGAAACAAAGAGTTTGGGAACATTTATGGTTCCTGATCTAAAGACTAAAAAGATTGTTGGAACTGGTCCTGTATATGGACCAGGATCTCCTACTATTGGTTTAATAACTGAGGGTGCAGGTGCAGAGAAAGTGGGTGGAAAGTGGTTATTTGATAAGTCATCACAAAATGGATATTTTTCTTTAGGTAGTGTAGTAACAACTAAGTATGAAAAAATAACTGATACTACTGGTGTAACAATTAGTGGAACTCAAACCGTTAAGGTTAGTATGAGAAATAAAAGATTATCTGGTGTTCCTCAACATAATCATTTTGTTTATCATACTGAAGGTGGAACTGCAATACAGTCTCTTGCTGGATATTCTGGTGACAGGTATGCTGTAGAATATATAAATCAAAACTCAAGATTATTTCAGTGGTTTCCTGTTGGAGGTGTTGCATTTGAACATAAACATGCTTTGTTGAAGAAACCATTGCAGAATGCATCTGATGTGGCAACATATGATATAATGGATTGGACTCCAGGTGCTGAAGGTACAGGATCGTTAAAGACTAATACACCTTCACAACCAGCAATTAGTAAAGTAGGAAGTCCTTCTAGTGTTAATACTTCTCAGAATACACTTACTTTAACTTCTCATGGATTTTCTACAGGTGATGCGGTATTGTATACTGTTGGTAATTTAGTAGTTGATATTGCAATATCAGAAATTAATGTTGCTAATGATACGTTTACTGTTTCATCTCATGCTTGGAGTACAACTGATTCAACACAATATGGAAAAGGATCCTTAACTTTTCCAGTAACATCTAGTGCTAGTACTGTTAACACAACTACTGACAGAATAACAATTACTGCTCATGGTATGTCTAATGGTACTGCAATTAAGTATGTTTCAACAGGTGGTGATGCAATTGGTGGAATCATTGTTGGATATACTTATTATGCTAGGGTAGTAGATGCAAATACAGTTACATTACATATTACTCCTGGTAATGCAACATCAGGAACTTCCGTTATTGATTTAACTGATAGTGGAACAGGAGTTCAAACTTTTAGTGTACAAGGTACGGTTGTTCCACCACTTATTGATCAAAATACTTATTATATTATTAGTGTAGATGCAAATACTATTAAACTTGCAACAACTTCTGCTAATGCTACTGCTGGAACTGCTGTTGATATAACTGGAACTGGACAAGGAGTACATACATTAACATCACCAGGAACAGCTATTGCACCATTAACTAGTTCAACTAAGTATTATGTTATTAAGGTAGATGATGATACAATTAAGTTAGCATCTTCACTTGGTAATGCACAGGCAGGTACTTCTATTAATTTTACTAGTACTGGTGTTGGCAATTTTACACTATTTAAAGAAGCAGTTCAAGGTGATGGATATTATATGGCATCTGGTGGTGCTGGTGCAGGAAGTTATGAAGTGGTAAATACTATTCCAGTTCCTGTGTTTAGGAAGTTTAGTAGTAGTTCTGTTATTGGTGGAAGAACTATCACAAGTGGTGGTGTACCTGTTGTTGAATATCCAGGTGGATTAATACTTAAGAATACACCTCAAACTGGTACAGGTATTACTTTTCCAAATGATTGGACTACTCTATTAGTTACTTGTTGTGGAGGAGGTGGATCTGGATCTCCAGGAAATCAGTCTGGTAATAGTGGTTCTGCAAGTAAAGTTGAATTTGGTGGTGGATTACTTACTGTTACTGCTAATGGTGGACAAGCAGGTGGATTAAACACAGCAAGAACTGACGGTGGACCAGGTGGAACTGTTAGTATAACAGGATCAAAGGCAGGTGATGTCGTTACAATTTCACAGGCAACAGGAGTTGCTGGAACAAGTGGAACAGCAGGAACTTATTATAAGAAAACTTATCCATCTAGTCCTGGCCAAGCAGGAACTGGTGGAGATAATATTGGTACTCTGTATACTAATGATGGTACAGATGGTCTTCATACCTTTATTACTGATAATGTAAATGGCGGTAGTAGTGGTAATCAAACTGGATCTGGAAGTATTTCTCTTGCAAGCACTCAATTTGAATATACTCAGATATTGGTTACATTAGCAGGTGCTTCAGGTTCTGATCCTACTAACAAATGTAGTTGTAATGCTCAAGGTGGTAACGGTGATGTAATGGTATTACAAGTTAATAATCCTGTCAATGGATTTAATGCAACTTATGAAACTGGTACACAGTCTGGTGGAAAACCAGGAGGAAGTGGTGCTTATGGTGCTAATGGTGGAGTAGGTGGTAATAAATGGGGTAGCGGTTCTGATGGTGCTGGAGGTGGTGGAGCATCTGGAATGAAAGTTTCTGCATCAATCATCGCTGGTGCTGGCGGTGGTGGAGGTGGAGGTGGAACAGATGGACAGTCTTGTTCTTGTGGACTGAATGGTACGACTAATAATACTAATGGATGGAATAGTGACACTGCTCAAGAAACAACTGCTAATCTATTCCCTGGTGGTGGATCTGGTGGACAAAACGCTGGATGTAACGGCGGTGGGGGAGGAGGTGGCGGTGGTGGTATCGCTACTTCTAACTATGGTTCTGGTGTTGGATCTGGTGGTGGTGTAGGTGCTGGTGCTGGTCATGGCGGTGGATATGGTGGAGGTCGTGGAATGTCTTCATTTAAAACCAGTGTATTTACCAAGGTTTCTCAAGGTAATAACAATACAGGTCAAGGATATATTTCATGGACTTGGAATGAAGATAGAAGCTATTGGACTAATGGTGGTGGAGGCGGTGGTGCTGGTGGTAGAGTCTACTGGTCAATTGCTGCTGATAAAATAGGAGGAAATGTTAGTGCCACACTTGATGTTGGAGGTGGTGGTGCTGGTATTGGTGGAACTAGTAGTGGAGGTGCTGGATTCGTTCAATATGGATTTGGAGTTATCACTGGATATGAAGGTGGAACAACTAGTACAACTGTAGGTGATATAATTGTTAAAGCATCTGGTACTAGTGATGATAATGGACCATCAATTGTACAGGATGGTACTGGTGGTGGTAATAGTGGTGGATTTCAGTTACCAACAATTCAAGTTCCTGAAGTAGAAGTTGTTACTGGTACTACAGGTGGTACTGGTGCTACTGCAACTGTTACTCTTGGAAATGGCGTAGTTTCTACTCTAACAAAAACTTCTAGTGGAAGTGGTTATACTTCAGCACCAGAAATTCGTATTAAGCATGGTGCTGGATCTGGTTCATATGCTACTGCTACAGTTAATAATGCACAAGAAGTAGATAGTATATCATTATCTAATTTAGTTGCGAGATCAACATACACTCATTATTGTAAAATAGGTGGAGCACCAACTGGTACTGGTATAACAGATTATCATAGATGGATTACTATCAAAGAACATAATTGTACTAATGTTAAAAGGTTTAATATTAAAGCCTGTAGGGGTAATGGATTTAATGGTGGTGATCTACCTGAACAGGGTGGTGATGTTCTAAAATTATACTATAATACTGATATGAGTGATAACTTTACTGCTTTGATGGGAATTATTGTACCACTACCAACTGCTGCTGAGGTAACATCTAAGTATGATGGTGATGGTACTGGTAATGACGCAACTAAATGGTATTGGTATAGTATGGATTTACCAGAAGCAGCACAGACTGCAACAACACGTTTCCAAATAAAACAGGAAAGACCTGCTGGTAGTGGTAGCAATGATAGTGGTAGTAATAGTGACCATTATGGTATATGTGACATCATTTATGAATATAAAGAGGTATCAGTATTAGATTTTATTCCTAGTGATGGTAAGATATCAACTAATGCTGATGAATTAACATATGTTGTTGAAGGTAATGAAGCAAGTATCTATACATCTGGTGCAACTGCATTGGATGCTACATTTACTCTTAATTCACAGAATCCTTTACTTCCAGTTCCAGCGATTGATCCTGATTATCCAGTACCAGTTGTTGAACCATATCATTTATGTAAGTACCTAATTAAAGCATTCTAAATATAACAAGGGAATTAGTATAATACGATGGCAACTCAACTTTTGCAAGTAAATGCAATAACAAAGGTAATACAGTATCAAGGTATAGAGAAAACTATTCCAGATAGTTACTGGACTAGTGACATAGTACCTACAATTTATCCTAATTGGGATTCTGATAAGGATAAACTTGTGTTATTTGCATGGTATGATAACAACTCATACATGTGTCAGAGACGTAAGTATGTCATGAATTTCAAGACTAATACGTTTGAGTGGAAAGATTATGAGATGGAGCAGGTTGATGATGGATCTGGTCAGACATTATATAATAAGTTTAAGGATACATTCTTTTTAGTTGATTCCCTTGCGACAGTAGAATATCAGAATGAATTTGCTAAGATATATGCATCAACAGCAGCTACAAGTTGGTTAACAGTTAGATTATCTCGTAATTTCTTACTTGATGAGACAGACTGGGTATTTGTAGAGGATTCTGGTGTTAGTGCTGATGACAAAGAATTATATAAAACATATAGAAAGAAGTTAAGAGATCTACCTGCTGATGCAAATACTACAGACGCAGCTGCGGTTAAATTTCCTATAAATCCACAATATTTCAAAGACATATATTTGAAAAAGAATGCAAGTGCAACATATCTTGGTGATGATGGTCAGTTTGTAAAATTATCAGAACATTATGGTACAACATTTAGAGAGAAAATGACTGCTTATCTAATTGTTAGAAGTATGACTGATGGGATATATAACAAGACATTTATGGATGCTTTAAAAACTGCTGGTATGGTATATGATCCAAATGAATCTGTAGTTAAATATGGTGAGACTTTGGCAGGATACACTACTGAAGAAGTAAATAAAACAAAAGATTATTTAACTGATCTGATCAATAAGATTAATGAGGAGCAAAAATAATGGTAACTTCATCAAATGTGTGGGATATGATTGATTCTTATTGTACTACAAACAATAAGTGTATTATAAAATTTAATAACTCAAAGATTGCATCTGCATCTGCATCTAAACAAGCAGAAGTTTGGACGTGGTATGCTAATTTTGCTGAGGATTCTGTACTTGACATGATGAAGACTCTTGGCACATGGGATATGGTTATTGAAACTAATGAAGATCAAGCAATAGCAAATGCATTAGCATGGTTCCCTAAGAAAGAAGATTGTCCCAATAAAGATGAAGATTATTACTGGGAGTGTCATGTAATTGATGCTACTGGTGATTTCTGTTGGAAAAACGCTGATTCTGTACCTGCCAAGACCTCTTGACACGTATGCTATAATAATGATACTGAGGTGAAAACCGTTGACACAAGAAAGAGAATGGACTAGGGTTGATAACCCAGATAGTG
>Ga0066371_10000290_pt1 | contig 11380 bp, 10 predicted proteins | sample Knorr_S15_td_DCM_FD_71214 | JGI IMG/M metagenome (GOLD analysis project Ga0066371, IMG submission 71214) | Marine microbial communities from Southern Atlantic Ocean transect - Knorr_S15_td_DCM_ad_63m_LV_B | ecosystem: Environmental > Aquatic > Marine > Oceanic | place: Southern Atlantic ocean... | reverse complement strand
AAAGATGGATCACCACCTACTGCTCCTATAAACCTTGTTGCAGACTATGGTTCAGGAACTATGTTTGCTGTAATATCTGGCCTTCTTGGAATTTATGAGGTTAGAAATAACAACAAAGAGAGTGTTGTCTATGATGTAGCAATGTTTGAAGGAGCTTCATTTCTTGCATCTTTAATGTTTGGCTTAAATGATGTAGGCCTGTGGAATGAAAAAAGAGGTACTAATTTACTAGACGGTGGTGCTCCTTTTTACAGATGTTACGAAACAAAAGATAATAAATATGTAGCAGTAGGTGCTTTAGAAAATAAATTTTTTAAAGAACTGGTTTCAAAATTAAACCTTCCGAAAGACATGGTAGATGAGCAAATGAACCTTGATAAATGGTCAGAATTTGAAAGTGTATTTAGTGAAATATTTATAACGAAATCTAGGGATGAGTGGGCTGAAGTTTTTAAAAATACAGATTCATGTGTAACACCTGTACTTAATTTAGATGAAGCAAGAAAGCATCCTCATGCAATATCAAGAGGTTCATTTCTTAATAACTTTCCAAGAAGCGATAATATGTTAAAAGAAAAAAATAACAAAGTAACAAAAAAATCTATTCAATCTATATTTACAGAGTTAGAAATCAGTAAGGATTTTATTCAACAAGTTGAGAAAAATGGAACTCTGTTAATAAACTAAGCTCATGCCAATTAATCCAGACATACTACTAAATAAAGATCTTGAAGAGGTCGAAGGCCATTGGTCCGAAGAGAGAGTTATCTTATATAACCTCGCAGTTGGAAGCAGCCAAGACCCTATGAACAAAAGTGATTTGGAATTTACAGTTGGTCCTGGTCCGAAAGTTTTACCTTCTTTTGCTGCGTGCATTTACCCAATGGAATCAGTTTTTTCAATTATAGGAAGTGAAGGACTCGAAGTTTCAATGACATCACTTCTTCATGGAGAACAAAAGATAACAATACATGAAGATATACCATCAAAAGGTAAAGCTACAGCTAAATCAAAAATTACAGCTGTTGAGGACTATATCAAATTTGGATCAGTAACTATTGAATCTGATTTATATATGGATAATAATAAAATTGCTACTTCTGAGTCTGTAATGTTGTTTATTGGTGAGGGAGGTTTTGGAACGGTGCCTAAAAAGAAAGAAAAGTTGACTTCACCAAAAACAAATCCTGACAAAGTGCTTGAGTATAAAACTCTTGATAACCAAGCAATACTCTATAGAATTCCATCAGGTGATAATAATCCGCTACATGTAGACCCAGACTTTGCAAAAGTTGCAGGGTTCAAAAAACCTATATTGCACGGGTTATGTACATATGGGATAACTTGTAAAAAATTAGTTGAAAGTGACTTTAGTAATGACCCTACCAAAGTCTCTGAAATTTCAGCAAGATTTAGCGGTCCTGTAACTCCCGGTAGTACTTTACTAATAAATGCCTGGAGACAAGATTCATATACAATTGCTAACGTTATCGAAAAAGAAACAAATACTGTTGTGTTAAAAGATTTTGTAATAAAATCTAGGTAATCTAATTTCCTAAGAAGTCAATAACGCTTTCCCAGCCTTTTGATACTCCTTTGTAAAATTCTGTATATTGACATTTTGAGCATGTGATTGATAAAAATTTACGATTTTGAATATTCATAAATCTTGACCAACTCTTACCAGTCATCGTTACAGTATCCTCTGTATATTCAGTACAGTTACATTTTGGGCACTGCCACATTTTTTTATCTATAGGATATCTTCCATCGTCCATACTCCTAGCCTAACAAATTAACTTTTAGATGGATTCCAATTTATAGGAAAGCTAAAATTTTAGTATGAAAAAATTCACTAAATTCGTGTTTTTATCTTTATTTATCTTTTTATATGCTTGTAGTTCAAATCAAAGTGCGAATTTAGATCCCCAAATTGTAAAAGTTGTTGATGATGAATTCTCTCCTAAAATACTTAGAGTAGAACCCGGAACAACTGTAATTTGGGAATCGGGTGGTGCTAATAATCATAATGTTATTGCAAGCGATGGTTCTTGGCAGGCTATTTCATCTGACTACTTTGAATATGGGATCATTACTAAAGGTGATCAATATGAACACACATTTGACGAACCTGGCGTGTATGAATATTACTGCCCATACCATGGCACCAACAGCAAAGGAATGGTTGGAACAATTATTGTTGGTGATGTTGAGTACTCAATAGAGCCTGAAAATATAATTGTGGAACTGAGTAGAGGTGTCATAGAAGTAGGTGTAAATAAAAACTATTCTAAAATTCAAGATGCTGTTGATGCTGCCATAGAAGGAGATTTAATTTTAATTGATGAAGGGGTTTATAACGAAAGTGTAACTATTACAACTTCTTATCTAACAATTAGAGGAACCGATAGAAATAAGGTAATTATTGACGGTGAGTTCATGAGGGAAAATGGAATACAGATTTATGATACTGATGGAGTTACTGTTGAAAATTTATCTGTTAGAAACTTTTCCTTAAATGGAGTCTACTGGAATGGTGCAAAAGGATTTAGAGGTTCTTACCTGACTGTTTACAATAATGGAGATTACGGAGTATATGCATTTGACTCAACTGATGGTGTCTTTGATAATGTATATGCATCTGGACACCCAGACAGTGGTATTTATATTGGACAATGTTATCCATGTAATTCTCTTATTTTTGATAATGTAGTTGAAGGGAATGCATTGGGATATTCTGGAACAAATGCAGGAGGTCATTTATATCTATTTAATAATATTTGGAGAGATAATATGTCAGGCATTGTACCTAATACTCTTGACTCAGAATTAAACCCTCCTGGTCGTGAGACAACCATTGTTGGCAACTTAGTAATAGATAATAATAACTATGAAGCTCCTACAAATAGATTCGGACTTGTTGCTAAAGGCATGGGGATTGTTGTTCCCGGAAGAGTTGGAGATGTAATAGAAAAGAATCTTGTAATTAATCACAATAGGTACGGAATTGTTGCAAGTCCTATGCTTGATGCAAATTTATATTTTTCACAGCATGTACACGTTAAAAATAATATAGTTCTTGATTCTGGATATACAGATTTAGCACTTGCTGGTCCGTGGGGTCCTGGTAATTGTTTTGAAGGAAATATTTATCAAACAAGTACTCCTCCAATGCTTGAACAGCTTCATAACTGTAGTAATTTAAACTCATCAAATTTACTAGCAAGGTTTCCTTTACAGGGAGATCCTTCAGGACTAATGATGCTTGCTGGGTTTTTTGCTGATGCTCAAACAGCAAATCTTGATAAAAATTTATATAAAGAATATCCTTGGCCAAAAGAACAGGTAACTATGGAGTTTCAGGATATCTCTGCACCTTCACCTGCAATCAACTTGTTTTATGTACCAAATACCGAGGAAATAGAAATTCCTTTTGAGTTATTAGAAAAAGATTTTGAAAATTACTACAAAGCAGAAAAGGAGATAATTATGAGCGGAGTACCTATTTCAAGTCCAACCTTGTGGCAGTTGTTATTTCAACTATATGGATACCTAATGCCATTTGTGTTGTATGCAGCATGGGCAGCTTTAGCAATCAAAGATATTGATACTAATGACAAAGTTCAAGGTGGAATGAAATATGTATGGCTTGCAATTGTATACTTGGTTCCATTTTTTGGAGTTTTAACGTATCACCTTGCAGGTCCTAGCAATATATCTAGAGCTATGAAGTTTGGAGCAATTATTGGCGGTTTATTTAGTTATATTGCCATTCTTGTAGCTGGTGCAATAATTAGTGGCTTAGTCTAAGATTTTTAGTTAAAAAATATAAATAATGTCATTTAAAAATGTGCTTTGTTTTGGATCTTTAAACCCTGACTTGGTTTACTTTATAGACAAACTTCCAAGCCCAGGTGGAGATATACAAAGTAAAAAGTACTTTATTAGGCCTGGCGGAACTGCAATAAACTGTGCTGAAAATATTGCAATGTGGGAAATCAATACTGCAGTACGAGGAAATAGTATTGGCAATGATGAATTAGGAACTTATTTAGTTGAGCACTTAAATAATTTAAAAATCGTTCATAAAGATGTTATTAAAGACAATACTATAACTCCAACTTGTTCAATTTATATAGATGAAAGTGGTGAAAGAACTATTATCTCTTCAGGCTATGAGGAAAGTAACTGGAGTAATCTAAATAATATTCAAGACTACGACTCTTTGTTAATTGATAGATATTCGATTAAATATATCAAGGAAGAACTAGAAAAAGTTAAAAAAAATAATGATATTTTCCTTACTCAAGCTGGCTATGAGGAAGAAATTGATTATGAAATTGATTTTTTAGTGGTTAGCAAAAATGAAATTGAAGTAAAAGAAGCAAATGAAATACTTGAAAAGGGAATGGCAAAATGGATATTACTAACCTCTTCTAACTTGCCTGCAAGACTACTGAGCACAGATGGGGTGTTAGAAATTGTTCCACCTGACTTTAAAACAATTAATGCAACAGGTGCTGGTGATGCTACTGCGGCCTATATCTCTGCATTTGGAGTTGAAGATGTTATTGACTCTGTGAAAAAAGCATGTGCAGCAGGTGCAATAGTCGCTGGAACTAATGACAAGCCAAGTTTAAAAATGATAGATGAAATAAGTAAGTTAGTAGAGATCAACCCAAGATAATCGATTTAGTGTTTTGAAATATTTAGACTAATATAATATCTATGGCTGTTGCATACAAAGCTCCTGTTAAAGACATCGTTTTTGGTTATGAAGTAATTGACTCATATAATGTATTAAATAAAATAGCTGCCTTTAGTGATTTTTCTGAAGATGTTGTTGTGCCAACCATGGAAGAATGTGCAAAATTTTCTGAAGAAGTTCTCGCTCCAATTAATGCTATAGGTGATCAACAAGGAGCTACAATAAACAACGGCGTAGTTACTATGCCAGAAGAATTTGTAGATGCATATAAGAAATTCTCTGATGCTGGATGGGCATCAATCTCACTACCTGAAGAAATCGGTGGTGGAGGTATGCCGATAACTTTATCTGGAGGAACTTTAGAAATCCTAAGTACTGCTAACTTAGCTTTTGGATTGGCTCCAGGGCTTAGTGCGGGAGCAATTTCTGCTATCAATTTTCATGGAAGCCAAGAACAAAAAGATAAATTTTTACCTAAATTAGTTTCTGGAGAATGGACCGGGACTATGAATCTAAGCGAACCTCAATCAGGATCTGATTTAGGAACCATTACAACAAAAGCAGAGCCACAAGAAGATGGTACTTATAAAGTTACAGGCACAAAGGTTTGGATAACTTTTGGTGAACATAATATGACAGAAAATATTGTCCATCTTGTTTTGGCAAAAGTTCCAGGATCACCAGAGGGAACAAAGGGAATATCTATGTTTATTGTTCCAAAATTTATTGTTAATGATGACGGAAGTTTAGGTGAAAACAATAATGTGTCATGTATCTCAATTGAAGAAAAACTAGGTATTCATGCAAGTCCAACTTGTGTAATGGAGTATGACGGATCTGTTGGTTATTTAGTTGGAGAAGAAAATAGAGGCTTAACCTATATGTTTACAATGATGAATGAAGCAAGAGTGTGGGTTGGCGGACAAGGCCTAGCCTGTGCTTCTGGAGCACTTCAAGGTGCAGCTCAGTACGCTCGTGATAGAGTGCAAGGAAGACCTGTTGGAATGTCAAAAGAAGATGCCAAAAATTCTACAATTATGGATCATGCTGATGTAAGAAGAATGCTATTAACAATTAAATCATATGTAGATGCTATGAGGTATCTAATGTATGACAATCAACTGATGCTTGATTTAGAATACTTTGGTGAAGGAGAGCTTAAAGAATTTGGTGAAGAAAGGTGTGGAATCTTAACACCTATCACCAAAGCATGGATTTCTGACCTTGGTGTTGAGCTGTCTTCAATTGCTATACAAGTTTATGGTGGAATGGGTTATGTAGAAGAGACTGGAGTAGCTCAATATCTTCGAGATGCTCGAATAGCTCCGATATATGAAGGCACAAATGGTATTCAAGCATTAGATTTAATATTTAGAAAACTCCCTCTTGATAGTGGTCAGGCTATGCAAAGACTTTTAGGAGATGTTAATGGCGTTATCGAAGAAATGAGTCAAGCAGGCGATGTTCTCTCATCAATGTCAGAAAAACTAAAAGTAGAAGTAGATAAGCTCTCTGAAGTAACACTTTGGCTTGGATCTAAAATGTTAGAGGGTGAACTTGTTGATGCTAGCGCTGGAGCTTCACCTTATATAAAAATGTTTGGACAGGTTTTAGGTGGATACTATATGGGCAAAGCTGCATTATTAGCTACAAAAAAATATGAGGAAACCGGTGATGAATACTACGCTGAAAAAATTACATTATCCAAGTTTTATATAGAACAACTTTTACCACTTGCATCAGGTTATGCTTCTGCGGTTACTGCAGGAAAAGAAGATTTATACAATATTAAGGCTGAAAATTTCTAATTGATTGATTCCTTAAAAGATAAAAATAATTTAATTGCTCTAGTCGGAGCCAGTAATGATAGAAATAAATATGGTAACAAGATTCTATTAGATTTATTATCTAAAAACTATAATGTTGTTCCTATTAATCAAAAAGAAGATACTATTGCTGGATTAAAAGCATACACTAAAGTGCAAGACCTACCCTCTCGTCCTTCAATCATTAATTTTGTTGTCCCGCCAGAAATTGGACTTGATATCACAAAAGAATTAGTTGAGGAAGGTTATAATCATTTTTGGTACCAACCTGGTGCAGAAAGCGAAGATTTAACTAATTTATTAACTCAAAAAAACAGAGATTTTATTGATGATAAATGCATAATGGTAGTTACAAGGCTATCTAGTAATTACTAGTCACTAAGTTTCTTATTTACCTCGTCCAGTTCTTCAAATGACTTTTCTAATTTATTTACACGAGTTGTCTTTAGGGAATCAAAAGCTTTAACAGTTTGATCGAGTTTTTTTGTAGTTTCATCAAATGAATCTAAAAACTTCCTAATTTCGTTCTTAACTTTTTCGTGAGTAGATAAAATATTTTTTGTATCTGTCTGAAGACTAAATAATTTCATTGAGTGCCTAATGGTCTCCAGATATGCCATGAGGGTTTGGGGGCTTACCAGTATTACTTTTTGTGCAAATGCATACTGAATTACTGGAGTATTCTTTGCACCAATAGTTGAGGTAAGAAGAAAATGATACAAATTCTCTAACGGTATATACATCAAAACAAAATCAACAGTGTCTTCTTCTGGGGATATGTACCCTTCTCTTGTTGAAGTTTCATCAATTTTATTCTTTATTGCTCTATCTAGAAACTCTTTATTCTTACTTTTTATTAAATCCGTAATGTCTCTTCTGGAAATTTCATCTAAAGAATCATCTTCTAAGTCTCTGTTCAATTTCGATATTTCCATATAAATTGTTAATGGAAATTTGGAGTCCATATTAATCGTCTTATTATCTGGAAGATAAAACGTAAAATCAGGTTTGTTTCCACTATTCATAATTTTTTGAGTCTCGTAGTGAATACCGTCTTTATACTCCATAACTCCAAGCAAGTCTTCTACTTGAAACTCAGCCCATTGACCTCTGCTTTGGTTGTTATTAAGTACTGATATTAAGTTTCTGGTTTGTTGATCAACACCTGTAATTGAACTTTTTATTTCACCTGTTTTTTCTAAAAACTCTCTTACAGTTTGATCCGATTTGTTTAATAGTTTATGAATTTGTGATTCTTCGTTATCTATAAGCTCACTAACAATTCCTTTTATTAAATATTCATCTTCTTTTTCGTCGCTATCGTCTTTTCTTGTTACAAAGTATAAATTTGCAGACAATAGTAGAACAACTACAACATAAAATAAAATATCCATATTAAAAGAATAGCAACAGAGGTAGACAATTTTATTTTCTTATTAGATTTATAAATTTTAGCTAACTAAATCAAATAGCTTCTTGTATCCAAATTTAAAATTTTCAATTGTATGATTTTGAGCTACAAAACTTTTTCCATTTAAACCTACTTGGACTGAGTGTTGCTGGTTATCAATTATATTTTTAATTTTATCTTTTAAGTCCTCTAAATTATCATTTTCAAAAATATAACCTGTTTCATAATCAATTATTAAATCGACTGCTCCTGTATTACTAGAAATCAAGACTGGACATGCTGTTGCCTGAGCTTCGATAACTACTCGACCCAGACCTTCTGATTTAGATGGCAATATAAATAAATTAGCATTTGAATATTTTTGTATAAGTTCATCAATAGGAATAAATGGGGTTATTAAAATATGTTCTTTATGTTGTGATTTGGATATGGATTCTTCCAATTCATTAAGGTACGTCTTATTTGGAGTTGGTCCTATTATTTCTAAAGATATTTCACTATCTATTTTACTAATTGCCCTAACAACTAATTTGGGGTTTTTTCTGTCAGTAACACTACCGACGAGTATTATCTTAAAATAGTCATTTGTATCTCTTACGCTCTTAGCTGCTAAAAACTTATCAAGGTTTATCCAAGCAGGAAATCTAACAAAGCTTCCTTTATATCCATAAGCTTTGACTTGTTCTTCAGTGAAGGAGGAGATAGATCTAATTTGATCAGCATTTTTAATAGAGTAAGATGAAAAAAGTTTGAATAGTTTTTTATAAATAGCTGGAATTAATAATTTTTTTTCAAGAGCAATTGTTTCAATAAAATCTCCGTGAGACTCAAGAACAATTTTTACATTAGAGTTTCTTAATTTTAAAGATTTTATAGCAAAATAACTTGTCACAGGATCTTGAAGGCAAACAATATCAATATGGTGCTGCTTTACTGTTTTGGGTACGCTAAATACAAAAAGATAAATTATTTTAAGATAATTTAATAATCTATTTTCTAATTTTTTATGAAAAATAAATTTTGTATTTCCAACTGTAGTTGTTTTTTTCTTATCACTAAATGCAAATATAAATGGTTTGCAAATCTCAGATAATATAATAAATTTACTTTTTAAATCTTCATTAATTGGGTAGTTGTATTTGGTAGGTGCTACAAAAAGTACTTTATTCATTATCTAGAAAGTTGTTTATTTCTTTCATTAGTTCATCAGAGTGAGTCCATGGAATTGAATGTCCAGCATCTGCAATGACTTTAGATTCTACATTAGTCAAGTTTTCAATTACTTCATTTGATGTTTCTTCAGGAACTAATTTATCTTTTCCTCCGGTAATTATAAGTGTCGGACATTCAATTTGATTAATCCAAGGCCTTGCATCATACGGCACAACAAACCTTCCCCCATCTGCGTAAATAAAATCATCTTTTGATTTATGTAAGTTGTTCCATGCCCATTCTGTATATTCATCTTCAATAGAGTTTGATTTTCTAAGAAATGAGTACTTTGATTGAGGGTTGAAATTTGGAAATAATCTTTCCCTAATTCTTACAATGCTCACAAAAATTTTAAAAGCAACTTTATCGTTGTAAACAGCTCCACCAAGCCAACTAAAAGGTGTGATTAAAACAAGTTTTCTTATTAAGTTTTTTTGTTTTTTTGCAACAGACATACCTACTGCGCTTCCCATAGACCATCCAACTAAATCACATGATTCTATATTTAATTGCTTCAAAATGCTTATAACTATATCTGCATTTTCATCAACATCCCACCTTTTCCAACTTGAATCAGATTTTCCATGATTTCTTAGATCGATAGCGATAAAAGATTTTTTTTCTTTAATCTGTGGTAAAACTTTAAACCAACTCCCTAAAGAATCTGAACCCCAACTGTGTAGAAGAATTACAGGATTTGTACCTTCAATATAGGACTCTCTTATAAAGTATTCTTTTTCTCGAATAAAGACTGTTCTGCCTGGATATTTACTGGGATGAATTTGGGTTGTTCCGGTGATGTCACCCTTCTTAGTTTCAAGTAAGTTTTTAAGTATTGTTACAAATGCAAATATTTTTGTGATTGTTTTTATCATTAAGACTTAATAATATTGACTTTATTTTTATATTTAGAAACAATATTTCCTATTTCCCATACTTCAATTCCTATTTTCTGACAAAGGGTATCGATGTATTCAGAAGTATTTTTTGGAGATGAAAATAATAATCCTCCACTAGTTTGTGCATCTGCAATAAGATTTACTACTGATTCATCATCTTTATTAAATTGGATATGTTCTCTAACGGCCTCCAAGTTTCTCTTACTTCCAGAGGGATAAATACCCTGTTCTAAATATTGTTCTGCATATTTAAGAACTGGTATTTTATTTGAGAATAAATTAACAGACAAATCACTTTCACCGATCATTTCAATCAAATGCCCTAATAAACCAAAACCAGTAACATCTGTAATCGCATTAGCACCCATTTCTGATGCTAATTGAAGACCTTTGTCATTAAGAGTTGTCATTAAACCAGTTACTTCATTAATAGCATCTTTGCTTGCTATATTCTTTTTGATTGCTGATGAGATAATTCCTGATCCAAGAGGTTTAGTTAAATATAAAATATCACCTTCTTGTATATTTGTCTTTCTGTAGATATTTTCTTCGATGATTCCAGTAACTGCAAAACCATACTTGGGTTCTTTGTCATCAATACTGTGTCCGCCAATAATAGTACAGCCAGCTTGATTCATTATTTCTAAGCCACCATTGAGGACTTCTGAAAGTATTTCGAATGATAAGTCATCCCTTGGCCAGGAAACCAGCTGTAAAGCCGATAGTGGCTTTCCTCCCATTGCATATATGTCAGATAGGGCATTAGCTGCTGCAACCCTTCCCCAATCAAAAGGATCATCTAATATTGGAGTGAAGAAATCAACAGTCTGTATGATTTTAATTCCACTTTGTAGTTCAATTACCCCTCCATCGTCAGGGGTGTCGAGACCAACAAGTATTTCGTGAGAGTCTGATTTATTTTGTTGTTTGAAGTGCTTCAGTACCTGAGCAAGTTCTTTCTGAGAAAGTTTACATGCTCAACCAGCACCATGAGAGTATTCTGTAAGTCTCACATAACCTCCTTTTAATTTGTACGTTCTGTCCTTATTTGCTCAGTAAATACATTCTGAATTTCTGTAATTAAATCATGATCAGAATATTCGATTTCATTAATTTTAAATACAGGAAGTGCATGTTTAGCAGTTGATAAAACAAAACAAGCATCAATTTCGTCCAAATCACTAATTTTGATTCTGTCTTCTAAAACCGTGAGTTTTTTTTCAACTCCAAATTTAATAAGATACTTTCTTGTGATTGAGTCAAGGATTCCTAGTTTTAAATCTGGAACATATATTTTGTTATTGTTAATCCAACCAAATGTAAA
>Ga0066371_10000287_pt1 | contig 11494 bp, 10 predicted proteins | sample Knorr_S15_td_DCM_FD_71214 | JGI IMG/M metagenome (GOLD analysis project Ga0066371, IMG submission 71214) | Marine microbial communities from Southern Atlantic Ocean transect - Knorr_S15_td_DCM_ad_63m_LV_B | ecosystem: Environmental > Aquatic > Marine > Oceanic | place: Southern Atlantic ocean... | reverse complement strand
CTTTCATAATTTGTTATTATATCGATCTAAATTGTAAAGATTCTACAGAATGAATAATCCAATATCTAAAAGAGTTAGAAAGGTTAAACCCTCCGCAACCATTGCCATCTCTTCAAAAGCAATGGAAATGAGATCAGCAGGAATTGATGTGATCAGCATGAGCGCTGGCGAACCAGACTTTGACACACCTGAATATATTAAGGATGCTGCAAAAGCAGCAATGGATAGAGGGATGACAAAATATACTCAGGTAGATGGAGTCCCTGAGTTAAAGGAAGCCATTATCAATAAATTTAGTGAAGATAATGAACTCAAATACCAACCTGCAAATATACTTGTCTCAACAGGAGCCAAGCAAACTCTTTACAATCTTTTTCAAGCAATCCTGGGTGATGGAGATGAAGTCATTATAATAAGTCCATACTGGGTCTCATATCCCGATATGGTCCTACTTGCAGATGCTTCACCTGTTTTTGTAGATACATTTCAAGAAAATGATTTCTCAATAGATTTAAATGCATTTGAAGATGCAGTCAATGATCGAACAAAACTTGTGATCATCAATTCTCCCTCTAATCCAACTGGAATATCATTTTCCAGGTCTGACTATGAATCCATAGGTGCTATATTAGAAAATTACCCTGACGTATATGTTGCAACGGATGACATGTATGAATATATCTATTGGGGGGATCAATCATTTGTGTCTTTTGCACAAGCTTGTCCAGCACTGTTTGATCGAACTATAACTATAAATGGGGTTTCTAAGTCCTATGCAATGACAGGTTGGAGAATTGGATATTGTGGAGGACCTACTGATGTAATTGGTGCAATGAAAAAAATTCAAAGCCAAAGCACATCTAATCCATCGTCAATTTCACAGGCTGCAACCATAGCTGCACTTAATGGTTCAAAAGATGAGGTTTATGCAATGGTTGAGCAGTATAAAATTCGGCATGATTATTTTTGTAACGCTCTCAATGCTATTAAAGGTTTTAAAACCTCACCAGGAACTGGTGCATTTTACTTATTCCCAGATGTAAAGAATGTTATCGAAGAAAAAGGCTTTAAAGACGATATAGAGTTATCTGAATATTTAATTGAAAGTGCTAATGTGGCGGTTGTTCCTGGAAGTGCTTTTGGCTCAACAGGCTATATTCGATTATCTTATGCAACCAGTCTTGATCAGATCAAAGAAGCTGTTGAAAGAATCTCTAAATCATTGGCTTAATCAAGCTTGACTATTTAATTGGCTTCAAGCAGACTTCTTTTTAATCTACTCCCCGGTAGCTCAGTTGGTAGAGCGATTGACTGTTAATCAATTGGTCGCTGGTTCGAGTCCGGCCCGGGGAGCCAGATTTAATCACGCTCAAACACTCTCTGCGATCAATTTTTTAAACTTTGTGGTGCTCCAACCATGTGATCGATCGAGATAATGAATAGGTATATTAAGATCGTCTCCTGTGAATGATTTACCTTTATAATCATCACCTAGAAATCTTATATCAATATGTTCCTCTTTGAGAATCTCGAAGAGATCAGCCTCTGTTTGATATGGGATGACTCGGTCAATTTGTTTAAAAGATGATAAGATCTTATTCCTTTCATTGAGACTTAATATGGGTTTTATCTTCTCTGGTCTTTCAGTTGATGGGTCCTCGTGAAGCAATAACAATAAAATATCACATTGCTCTTTGCATTCTTCGAACATGTATATATATCCAGGATGAATTACATCAAAATTCCCTGCAATGACTCCAATCTTTGAACTCATATTAAATCGCCTTCAAAAAATTAATTGGTTTAGATGACTCCCAACTTTTACAAGTTGGACATTGCCATGAGAATGCAATTGTCTGATATCCACATTTTTTGCAATTGAATTTATATTCTGATTTCATTTTTTTATTTAGGATATGCCGCATACTTTGACTTAGGCGACTCGATATCGTCGAGACAATAGAATAATTCTCATCAAGTTTATCAATTTCCTTAATTATATCTTGGCTTTCTATGAATGACTGGATTACATCCCCGATGATTTTATTGTCAATATCTGGACACATAACTCCTAATAATGATAACTGATCTTTAGCATTTGGATCAGTAGTCAGGAGTTCAGTTAGTCTTTGGTTAATTAACTCAGTATCATTATTTGAGGATTGTAGAATTCTCGGGAGTGCTAAAATATAAGTGATGTTATTCTTTTTTGTCATTGATACGAATGACTCTATAGCTGATGCAATGTCAGAGTTATTTAGATCAATAAGTAATTTTATATATTCGCTCCTAATTGAATCAGTATGAAGGCCTTGAGCTTTTAGGAGATAATCATTCGCTGATTTTAGTTCACCGCTATCAATATGCATCTCTGCTATTTCGCAATAATAGTGATTTCTAGTGATAGATAAATCTTGATCACTTTTTGCATCAAGCTCTTCTAAAAATAAAAGTGCCTTTTTCCATTCACCAAAATATTCATTAATGATAATCAGTTTATTTAGTGCATTTTCTTTATGCGTGTCAACATCCTTTAGCTTTAGAAAAATATCTTCAGCCTTGTTATATATGCCGGCAGAGAAATAATTCTCACCGAGCTCAAACAATGTTTGGTAGTAATGATTTTCTGGTAGATCATCTTTTGTAAGAATATATTCGTGAAGCTGGATCGCTTTATCTACTCGACCTTGCTTTCTAAATAATACGCCTAGTGCGAGATGTGTTTCTATGGTTTCATCGTCAATCTCAATAAGACTCGAAAATAAGTTTATGGCCTTATCGGATTCTTCATCAAGTAGATATTTGAGTCCTATGAGATAATCAGGATTAATATTTTCATTTTTTTCAGACTCAAAGAAGTTTATGTATATATAGACAACTATTCCAAATAAAAGAAAGATACCAGTAAGATATAAGACACTTTCAGATGGCATTACTATGAGTCTTTATTATCGCCCGCGTCCTTGACTAACTCTCTAAAATCTTTACCCGGTTTAAAGTGAGGTACATATCTATTTTGAATATTCACGGATTCGCCAGACTTTGGATTTCTGCCAGTCCTCGATTTTCTGAATCTAAGAGCAAAGCTACCAAAACCTCTGATTTCAATTCGATTTCCCTTCTTTAGGGAATCTGACATAGATTTAAATATGGTTTTAACTGATAGTTCTATGTCTTTATGTGAAAGGTGATCTTGCTTTGAAGATATTAGATCGACAAGTTGTTTTTTGTTTATAGCCACTTCTAGATTAAAACAGAAAAAATAGGATTTCGAAATACTAATCTTTGTCTTTGACAAACTTAGATTTCAATAAATCTCCCAGACTGGTTTTTGAAATATTCTCTTTTTCATCTTTCTTATATGTTTCAAGAGCTTCTTTTTCTTCAGTTTCTTCTTTTGCTTTAATTGAAAGTTTAATGGTTCTATTCTTTTTGTCGTAACCAACTATTTTTGCTTCTATTTCATCATCTGGTCTGAATGAGGATCTCATATCATCAATCTTATCTCTTGAGACCTCAGAAATATTTAGCAAACCATTCACTTTCTCAGCTAGATTTACGAGAGCATTTCTTTCATCCACTTCAGATATGGTTCCTTTGACTGTAGTATTCTTAGGATGATTGGTTAGGTATTCTTGAAATGGATCATTATCTAGTTGTTTAATTCCGAGTGAAATCCTTTGTTTACTGGAGTCAATTGAAAGAATCATTGTTTCAATCTCGTCAGATTTTTTATAAGCCGACAGATCTATATCTTCATCACTTTCCCATGAAACATCAGATATGTGAATCAACCCATCTATGCCGCCATCGAGTTCAACAAAGATTCCAAAATCAGTAATAGATTTAATTTTTCCTTTGATTTTTTCATTTTCATTATGTTGCTCGGAGAAATTAGACCATGGATTTGGAAGACATTGTTTTATACCCAAAGATACCCTTCTTTTTTCTTTATCGATACCGAGAATCATAACTTCTAGTTGATCACCAACATTGGCTATTTTATGTGGGTTCGGGTTATTATTAGTCCAATCAATCTCAGAAACATGCACCAGACCCTCTATACCGTCATCAATTTCCATGAATAATCCATAATCAGTGATATTTGAAATTTTGCATTCAGCTTTCATGCCAGTTTCGTAATTCTTAATCAGGTCTTCCCAAGGGTCGTCTTCAAGTTGTTTTAAACCAAGAGAGACTCTTCCTTTTTCGTTATCAATTGAGATAATTTTCACTTGGATTTTTTCAGCAATTTTTAGTATTTCAGATGGATGTTTTATCTTCTTCCATGAAATATCAGTGATATGAAGCAGTCCATCAAGGCCACCTAGATCAATAAATGCTCCGTAGTCTGTTAAGTTTTTTATTATTCCTTCCACTACATCGCCTTCATTAAGTTTAGAAAGCATCTCGCCCCTGTTCTCCTCTGAATCTCCCAATAGAGCTGCTTTTCTTGAAACAACTATATTGCTTGAGGCTTTATCAGCTTTGACTACCTTAAACTCTGATGAAGTTCCTTCAAGATACTGAGTTTCTCTTACTGGCCTTACATCAACTAAAGATCCTGGTAAGAATGCAGTCACATCATCAATCAACACCATGAAGCCACCTTTGATTCTATTCTGTATTAAACCAGTGACTATATCGCCAGAATCAGTAGCGGATATTAGTTTTGCCCACGTTGCTTCATTCTTTGCTTTCTGACGAGAAAGCCTTGTTTGGCCTTCGCCATCTTCAATCTCCTCTATTACAACTTTAACGCTGTCGCCGATAGCTACTTCTATTTCACCATCAGAGTTTTTAAATTGGTTTATGTTTACAAAAGATTCAGACTTGAGCCCTGCACTAAGAACAGCATGGTCAGCTGTTATATTAATGACATTGGCCTCAATGATTTGGCCAGGTTTGATGTTTTGATTGTACTGAGAGCCTTCAAATAGCTCTTCAAATGTTTGTTCCATAGGTCTTATTTACCCTTTTTTTAACTTCTTTTTTTACTTGAACGACGGTTAAATCGTCTGTTTCTATTACAAATGCCCCTTTTGGAATGACAAGCGGCGATTCTTTTCTACCTTTGTCTCTTCTATCACGAGCATCTAAATCCTTAATTAGAGCCGGAAGGCTAACATTAAATTCCCTATCCTTCAACTGCTTAAACCGTCTTTGAGCTCTTGTTTGTATGGATGCTGTAAGAAAGATTTTTAATTGTGACTCAGGAAAGATTACTGATCCCATATCTCTTCCTTCGGCAACCAGGCCCGGTTCTTTTTTGAAAGATCTTTGAATATTTACGATTGATTGTCGGACATTAGGTTTCGAAGATACTTTTGATGCAATTTTTGCTACTTCTTCATCATAAATCAATGAACCAATATCAATCTTTTTGTATTTGATTCTGAGTTTTTTATTTTCAAGTAAAAATTCAATATCTTTTGAAGCTTGTTCTATCCCTATAATATCAGTCAGATCGATCGATTCACTTCTAACAACCCATGCTATCGCTCTGTAAAGAGCACCACTATTTAAATAATTCCATTTTAACTCTTCTGATAAATATTCAGATACAGTCCCTTTACCAACTCCACTAGGTCCATCGATGGTAATGACGCTAGTCATTATTGATATCCATGCCTATTCTGTTAGCAATTTCAATAAATGCTGGAAATGATGTATCAATATTCTTGCAATTCTCAACGAGAATATCTCCATCAGATACAAGCGAAGCAATAAGTGCAGTCATTGCGATTCTGTGATCATCAAAACTATTAATCCTTGCCCCCTTAATTGATCCACCATAAACATCCAATCCATCAGGATATTCATTGGTTGAAATTTTAAAACTATCCATCATTTTTACCATTGATGAAATTCTGTCAGATTCCTTTACTCGGAGTTCTTCAGCATTTCTTATAGAGGTCTTTCCATCAGCCTGGCTTGCTGCTAGAACAACTAATGGTAACTCATCAATTGCACTTGGTATCAGCTCTTTTGGTATCTCAATTCCATTTAGTATTGAGGATTCGGCATATACACTTCCAATCGTCTCTCCATTAACTCTTTTCTGACCAGTGATCTCAATTTTTGCCCCCATCATTTCAAGGATTTTAATAAGACCAGTCCTCAATGGATTTAACCCAACATTTTTAATTTTTATTTGGCTATTTTTAGAGATGATTGAGCCAACTATAAAAAATGCAGCAGATGAGATATCTCCAGGTACTTGAATTTTATTTGGTGAAATGAGTTTACCAGGTTCCATTGTGATTGAATCTGAATCTACCGAGATATTGCATCCAAAGTCGCTTAGCATGATTTCAGTATGGTCTCTAGATCTAGGTGTATCTATATTGAAAGCTTTATCACCATAGAGGCCAGCCAACATGATTGATGATTTTATTTGTGCACTCGCAACATCAATCCTGTGGTCAACACATTTAATAGACGAAACTGGATTGATATATATTGGTGGTTTTCCATCTGTAATTTTTATATCAGCATTCATTCTAAGCAAAGGTTTTGAAATCCTTTTCATTGGTCTTTGGTTAAGAGATGCGTCACCGATTAGAGTCGATGAGAAGTTTTGAGCTGATAAAATGCCCATCATTAATCTCATTGAGGTTCCAGAGTTACCAAAGTTCAATTCAATATTTTCTCCACAAGTGCGTTTAAGACCATTGCCATTCACAATCAATGAATCATCTTTTTCTGTAATATCTGCACCAATCGCTCTGCAGGCATTGATGGTTGCATTGACATCTGTTGCATCCAGGTAGCCATTAATTTCTGTTCTTCCATGAGCAATAGATGAAAGAATGATCGCCCGATGAGAGATAGACTTATCACCAGGGACTTCTATGCAACCATTTAAACTTCCATTAGAGGTTGCTAAAAGATTAATCGGTTCGAGATTCATTGATTTTTATAACTTGGGTAGCATCCCAAAATTTTGACATCTATATTCTGATTACCAAGTGCAGTAATGGCGTTTTTGATATTTTCATCTTCAATATATCCTTCACAGTCAATAAAAAAAACATAGCTCCATATTTGATTCCTAGATGGTCGTGATTCAATTCTTAAGAGATTTATATCTTCAGCAGCAAATGGTTTCAAGAGATTATAGAGAGATCCTGATGCATCACTATTTGGTGGTGAGATGACCAAAGAAACCTTGCTATTATCTAATTTGTCCTGCTGAGAATGGCTCAAAATTACAAATCTAGTCGTGTTATCTTTTGAGTCTTCAATATTTTCGTTAAGCAAACTTAATCCATATAAGTTGGTAAGTGCTTTTGAGCCAATACATGCTTCATTGTCCGAAGTGAGTTTTTCAGCACCCTCTGAATTACTAAAAACAGGAATCAATTGAGCATTTGGAAGATTAGACTTTAACCATCCTTTACACTGTCCAAAAGATTGCGGATGAGAATATATTCTTTCTATATGACTGATATCATTGGTTTTTGCGACCAAGCACTGATTAATTCTGATTTGTATCTCATCATAAATTTGGATATCCGAACCGATTAGCAAATCATGAGTATTGTTTACTGAGCCCTCAAAGGAATTCTCAATAGGAACTATCCCATAGTCTGAATCATTATTTTCTACACTATGAAATACATCACCAATGGTCTTTTTAGAGACTTGATCAAGATCATCACCAAAATACTTAATCAAAGCAATTTGGGTGAATGATCCCTTTGGCCCTAAATATGAAACACGCATAACTTAAAAAAGTAGATTAGTTTTCATGACACCTTCAATGTCAGATATCTCTTGTAAAACATTTTCTGTAATTTGTTTATCAACATTTAGGATAGTATAACCAATTTCGTTCAATACCTTATGTGAGAGGTCATCAATATTGATTCCTGAGTTACCCAAAATGGATGTGAACTGTCCTATAATATTGGGTACATTCTTATTTATGATTGTCAGTCGATGTGGTGAGCTGATACCTAATTTAACATCAGGGAAGTTGACAGAATTAAGTATATTTCCTGTCTCAAGATAAGATTTAAGACTGTTTGCAACCATTACTGCACAATTTATTTCAGCTTCTTTTGTGGACGCACCCAAATGAGGCATTACAAGGACACCCTCATGATTGATGATCTCTTCATTGGGGAAATCAGTTACATAAGTCTTAATCTTTTTTGATTCCAAGTATTTTAAAACAGCGTTAGAGTCAACAATTGCCTCTCTTGATAGATTGATAATAATCGCTCCATCACTGAGTAGTTTTATTTCATTATCACCAATGAAATTCTCTGTTTCTTTTTTGTGAGGTATATGAATTGTCATGATATTAGACTCAGTTAGCAATTCTTTCAGATCAGTAACATTTTGAACTCCAGGTTGAAGGTTAATTGCATTGTCAACTGTGATGAGAGGATCATAGCCAATTACATTCATCCCAAGGTCATATGCCGCGTTAGCAACTTTTACACCAATCTGACCCAAGCCAATTACACCAAGTGTTTTTGTTGGAAGCTCAAACCCAACATATTCTTTTTTTCCATGTTCAATGTCATCTTTCAGATTCTCTGAGTTCTTGACTGATTCAACATACTTGATGGCATTGTGTATATTTCTTGCAGCAATAAGTATAGAAGCCAGAACAAGCTCTTTTACTGCATTAGAGTTTGCACCAGGCGCATTAAAAACAGGAATTGCATGTTCGGTATATTTTTCAATAGGAATATTGTTAACCCCTGAGCCAGCTCTACCAACTGCTTTTAAATTTTTTGAGATATTCATTTCGTGTAAGTCATACGAACGCAGAATAATCGCGTCTGGGTTTGTGACATCTTCACCACAATGATATTCGCTGGAGTTAAAGACACTGAGGCCTTCTTGGGCAATATTGTTGAACTTTAATATTTTGTACATTTTATTCGTGTAACTTTGCAAATTCGTCCATGAAGGATACTAATTTTTTAATTCCTTCAATTGGCATCGCATTGTACACACTTGCACGCATTCCTCCAACGGTTCTATGGCCCTTCAAATTTAACAGACCTACATCTTCTGCAGATTTAAGAAATTCATCATCTAGACCATCCATAGATAGAGTAAAGGGTATATTCATCCATGATCTATATGACTTTGAGACAGGATTTGAATAAAAACTTGATTGATCAATGAAGTCGTAGAGTAAATCAGATTTCAATTTATTCATTTTAGCCATTTCTTCAACACCCCCTTGCTCATGTATCCAATCAAATATTAAACCTGATACATACCAAGAAAAAACTGGAGAGGTATTTAGCATTGAAGCTTCATTGGCATGTGACATGTAATCAAACATTGGTAGTAATTCTGTGTTTGACTCTGACAAGAGTTTATTTTTTACAATAACAATGGTTACACCAGCAATACCAAGATTTTTCTGAGCACCAGCAAAAATTAAATCATATTGATTAATGTCAATAGGTCTTGAGGCAATTGTTGATGACATATCGCATATGATCGGTGAGCTTGTTTCAATTGGCTCATGGATTTCCAATCCATGGACTGTTTCATTGGCACAATAGAAGAAATAATCAGCATTATCAGAGATATTCCAACTACTCAACTCTGCTACATCTGTAAAGTTGTTTGAAGAAGAATCAGATACGATATTTACATCAGAAATATTGCTTGCATAAGCACAGGCCTTTTTCGACCATGCTCCAGTCACAAGATAGTCAAGTACACCATTTTTTGAAAAGTTCATTGGGATAAGTGCAAATTGATGTGTGGCTCCACCTTGAAGAAATAGAACAGAATACTCGTCACTTATATTCAGTAAATTCCTAAATGAGGATTCAGAAGATTGGGCAAATTCCTTAAAAGCATTGCTTCTGTGTGATACTTCAGTAATTGACATTCCACGATCAAAGTCATCCAGTCCGAGATGTATCTTATCTATTACTGAATCAGGAATTAATGCAGGACCCGCAGAGAAATTGAATATATCTTTTGACATATTTATTCCTCATCATCTTCGCTGATGACTTTCTCCATACCCAAAAGATGATCATCTTCAGATAGTCTTATGAGCCTCACGCCTTGGGTATTTCTTCCAATAACAGATATGTCATCAGTTCGAGTCCGAATCAGATTACCTGATGTACTAATGAACATGACTTCATCTCCAGTACTGACTTGCTTTGCGCCAATCAAGTTTCCATTTCTATCAGATGTTTGGATTGCAATCACGCCTTTACCGCCTCTTTTTTGTATAGAGAATTCATCTTTTAATGTCTGTTTACCGTAACCATTCTTAGTTGCAACGAGAATATTTCCTTCCTCAAGAACTACAAGGGAAATAATTTTCTGGTCCTTATCGATTCGCATACCTCTGACACCTTGTGAGACTCGACCCATTGGTCTTGCATCAGATTCTTTAAATCTGATCGATTTACCAGAATTTGAGAAGAGCATAATTTCTTTTGATCCATCAGTAATTTCAGCATTTACAACTCGATCTCCATCCCTGAGCTTAATTGCTTTTATCCCTGATTTCATTGGCCTAGAGTAGGCGGACAATTTTGTTTTCTTAACGCCTCCTGTCTCTGTCGCCATGAATACAAATTGATCATCGTTGAATTCTTTAACTGGAAGAACTGCCTGGATCCTCTCATCTTTTTCTAGCGGTAAGAGATTTACGATTGGCCTACCTTTTGCATTCCTTCCTCCCCTTGGAAGACGGTAAACTTTAATCCAATAGACTTTTCCATAACTAGAGAAACACAATAATGTGTCATGTGTATTTGCTACAAATAATTTAGAGACAAAATCTTCATCTTTCAAAGATGCTGCACGTTTGCCTGTTCCACCACGGTTTTGAGCTTGATATGTATCCAGTGGCTGAGTCTTTGCATAACCTTCTTTCGACAAAGTAACGATAAGGTCTTCTTCTGGTATTAGATCCTCATCTGTGAGATCTGAATAGAATTCAACAATTTCTGTTCTTCGATCATCACCATAGGTTTCTTGAGTCTCAATAAGCTCATTTCTAATAACAGATGTCAACTCATCTGGATTAGAGAGAATCAGAGTGAAGCGCTTGATGTCTTCAAGTAAAGCTGAATACTCATTAAAGATACTTTCTTGCTCAAGGCCGGTTAGACGATTCAATTTTAAATCAAGTATGGCTTTGGCTTGTTCTGAAGAAAGTCGATATTTACTTTTTTCGATACCAAAATTCTCTATATTCAAGAGGTGTTTAGGAACAGTGGAAACATTTCCAGCTTTCTTCAACATATCTTTGACCTTACCAACCTTCCATAATTTAGATACCAATGCTTTTTGTGCTTCTGCCGGTGTTTTAGATTTCTTGATGATGGCGATCATTTCATCGATATTTGTTAGAGCAATGGTCTGACCCTCTAATATATGAGCCCTGTTAATGGATCGATTAAGCTCATAGATAGTTCTCTTAGTCACCACATCGCGTCTATGCGAGAGGAATGCATCGAGCATGCCTCGAAGATTCATTAGTTTC
>Ga0066371_10000283_pt1 | contig 11538 bp, 10 predicted proteins | sample Knorr_S15_td_DCM_FD_71214 | JGI IMG/M metagenome (GOLD analysis project Ga0066371, IMG submission 71214) | Marine microbial communities from Southern Atlantic Ocean transect - Knorr_S15_td_DCM_ad_63m_LV_B | ecosystem: Environmental > Aquatic > Marine > Oceanic | place: Southern Atlantic ocean... | reverse complement strand
AGATTAGGGGTACACACACTACCAACACTAATCGTAATTTACAATTTATTAGCATGGTTTGGTTCATGGAAAGGAAATTCTCCTAGTAAAACAAAGAAAACTATATTCCTATCATCAATTGCTACATTTACTTTACATTGGAATTATGGAATGGGAGTTCTTACTGGATGGATGAGAATCTTAAGAGGGAAATCAGGACTTCAAATTGATGATCGGTCTCGTTAAATTATCTTCATCTTGCCACAATTTTCCCCGACTCTCCAAGATTTAGTTTTGGGCCTCCAGAATGTGGCACTAATGACTCCGATGAATAAACCACCAAATACTAAGTTGAGCCAACCTTCAGAGATATAACCAGGACTGGCGTTAAAATGAGCCCAGATAAAAGAAGGAATGATTCCAAAAAGTAGCGATATCAATAATTCCTCGAATAAAACTCTTGTTTTGTTTGATGAATCTGGTAATTTTGGTGCTGAGGAATTAAAATTATCTTTATTATTTCTTCTTACTAAACGTAAATAATTACAACTTTCATCTCTTGGAATTAATGAAATTGAAGGTTTTCCTGATTTCCAAGTGCGACAAACTTTCATAATCCAATTTTCTTCAATAAATGGTCTTCCATCACAATATTTTGACCAATATGAACCACGAATTTTATCAGACAATTCTTCTACCTCATTTTCTCCTGAAATTAATTTATTCTCCATTGCAAGTGTCCATTCTGATTCTGAGGCAATGAAACAATCTTCACTCTGGATGATTTCTTGAGCGATTTCGATATCAATAGGTAAATATGAAATTTCGTAATCATAGTCAATTTTTACCTCGTGTCTTGGCCCAACACCACCGAAAAGTATCGAGCGATTATCCGAGCCAATAAACACTTTACCAGGACTGACTGATACCCATTCAATATTCAAAAAAATCCCGCCTAGGGTTCTATTTCTCCCGTTTGTATAGACCATTGAGATGCATAGACGCTCTCATTACTGAGTAATTCCTCATGCTTTCCTCTTTCCACAATTGAACCGTCAACCATTGAAATAATTTCATCAGCATTTCTAATTGTAGCAAGTCTGTGGGCAACTGCAATAGTAAGCCTCTTCTTAGCTCCATTAGTTCCACCGAAAAGTGACTGTTGTATTCTCTTCTCTGTTTCAGCATCCAATGCTGCGCTAGCCTCATCCAAAATTAGTAAATCAGGATCATTTAACAGGGCCCTTGCGAGACTAATTCTAGCTCTTTGTCCACCAGATAACATAACTCCCCTATCTCCTACCATCGTATCCAATCCATTAGTTAATTGTGAAATAAATTCTGAAGCTCCTGCCATTTCGAGAGCATTGAAGATTTCCTTATCGGTAGCTTCCCTAGCATATGAAACATTTTGCTTTATAGTACCATAAAAAAGAAACGGATCCTGTGAAACGAAACCTATTTTTGACCTAACAGATTTTATTGAATAGTCATTAATATCGTTTCCGTTAATCAAAACTTTTCCATTTTGCGGTTCATAGAACTTCTCAATTAATTTCAGAATTGTACTCTTTCCCGCTCCTGTATGTCCCATCACACCTAGGAATTCTCCAGATGAAACCTCGAAATTTATATTATTCAGTACATTTGACTCTGAAGAGGGATAAGAAAATGAAACATCTTCAAAAGAAATACTTCTAATTGGTTCTTCCAGTGGTAATGCGTCTTCTTTATCATAAATTGAAGGCTCAAGATCAATTACAGCAAATACACGACGTGATGCAGCTTCACCTTTTTGTAATTGATTCAGTAACATTCCTAAGATCCAGAGTGGCATGGTCATTCTAGTAGAAATCAACAGGAATGTTACAAATTGACCCACGCTAATCTGTCCTGAATTCATAAGCCATCCTCCCGCCGAAACTAAAAGACCGAATGAGATTCCTGCTACAATATGGAATCCTGGTATGAAACGATTCCTAATGAAAGCCGCTTGAATTGCTTGATCTCTGTAATTTCCACTTTGACCCTCAATTCTAACTCTCTCAAAATCACTAGCGTTATAGGCCTGAACTACAGTGATTCCAGATAACACGTTTTCCAATATTGCAACTATACCACCGGTACTTTCTCGTTGTTGACGATACTTTCTCTGAACTCTTGTAGAGAACCAAATTACCATTGGGACAATCATAAATAAAGGCCCAAAGAGAATCATACAAAGTGTCGGAGACATCCAGAATAGAATAAAAAATGCAGTACTGAGAGTTGTAATTATTCTGATGATACTGGTAGTGGAATCTGAGATAATATCTTCTAACTGAGCAACATCAGCAGACAAAACTGACATCAAGTTTCCAGTTTGTCTAGTTTCAAAGTATGAAGCTTCCATGTCCATTAGTGACTTAGTTGCGTCCATTCTAATATCGTGTTGAGCTTTGTAAGCTATTGATTGCCAAAGTTGGTTACTGAAACCTTGGAAAATTGCGAGGAAAAGAAATGATGAGAAAATCATCAATCCAAAACCTAGTTCTGTGGAATCAATTGGTCCTAAATTCGGTATCGAATCAAGAGTTACAATTTTTTCGATATTTGAGTTTGTAAACTGAGAATTATCAGGATTATAATAATCTGCAGCCATTCCAATTGCTATAAATGGAATCAAATCAAAAATTCTTGCACCAATATTTGCCAATAGACCTCCTAAAGCCCTCTCCCAATATCTAGTTACATAGGGGAAAATTCTCCAGATTTTCCTACCTACAATTTGCCTTTCTTCAACAAGGTCTGAAGCATCTTTACTAATCGAAGATACTATGATGCCTTCAGCTGAAGTCGGGCTAGTGGCTTTCGACATATTCTGCGGGAGAATCAATAGTGTTTGAATGCTTCACTTGCATACTTCGATTTGGTGCGCCCGCCGGGATTTGAACCCGGGACATGAGGTTGGAAACCTCAGGTGATAACCCCTTCACTACAGGCGCGTAAACCCTCGGAGGATACGACCTTTCTAAACTAGTTCGGTTACATCCGTTCAAATGTCAATACCATATCCGATGTTTATGCTTGTACGTCAAAGAGTGGGAATTATCCTAATGATTCTATTTTTACCCATAAATGGACCTTTACTAAGAATTGGATTTCAGGAAGTATTTGGAAGGAGTGTTCCAATTGGAGAATTTTATTTTTTCGCCCTATGTATAATTTTATTTGTTCTAGGAGGAATTATGACTTTCACTCCAAAATTGAAGTCTCCTTTTCAGGAATAAATGATCTTTGGCCAATTTGAATGGATATTATTGATTATTTCATTAATCTGAATTTCAGAATAGCCAGAAGAAGCTAGCTTTTCAGCTAATTGATGAGTCCGTTTTGGAATTGTTTTGGGTCCAAGTACCGCTCCAGGACGATTCATATCATCGAGAAAATCTGTCTCCATACCCCAATAAGATTTACAATGTGGTAAAGTCTCAATTATTTCCTCAATACTACCTTTCCCTACACTTACGGTCACACTAAGACCGTGGGTAAATTCTGTACTAATATTAGCCGGAGCATAATGTCTGATTGCTAAATGTCTTGGTAGATTTGCTTCATCACATAATTTGGCTAAATCGGAATATGTTTCTTCACCATTATCTTCAACGTGAAGTTGTATGCTAATCTTTGCTTCTGCTGCTAATTTCATTATTTCTAATAATATCTCATTGGCAGATTTCCATACTTCGGAGTCTACTGGATAATGTGGTCTACCTACTTCACCGAGACAAACCGCATGTCCTGAGGAAATATATTCAATAGCTAGTTTAACTGCCTGTAGGTGTAAAATTGTTGAATTCTGAATACCAATATCATGAATTTGTTTTTCCCAAGAAACAGGATGAGGTCCCAAAATAACCGAAACCTCGATTCCAAACTTTTCTCTGATCTCTTGAGCCATTTCAAGAGTATTTTCATATGCGAGTTTGTACTCTGTAATATTTCGTGGTAGATTCGTAAAATCTGGTTTATGGACTAAATTTATTCCAGTCCCACCTGAGTTTATGAACTCTGAAATAGCATCAAGATACCTATTGTTTCGATCTAAATGAATGTGTTGATCCAAGATTGGCCCTTTCCAATGGCCATTAACAAACATAATCTCACGCCAAAGCGCCCTCATCTTCTAATTGAGAAGACCAATACCTAATTGCCATCTCTGCAATTCTTTTCGATGTTTGCTTCAAAACAATACCTTGACCATTGTTGAATAATAAAATACTACACTTATGCCTTTCAGCATCTATCCTCAATGCCCCAATCCTAGTATCCAAATTTATTTGTGAAAAACGATCCGCTGCTAAATCCATTAAGACTGCTCTACCTAAAGAAAAACGAATAATCATTTCCCCAGATTCTACCAGTAACCATTCGTCTGACATTCCCAGTGAAAGTAGTAATTCTTGCACTGCTAAACGTGCAACTTCACTTCTCGAAATACCGTGAACTAATACTGAGCCTTCCGGTTCTATTACGAGAGTAGCATGAGGATTCTCATGATTAATTATAACAAAATCTCCTGACTTCATTCCATTACCAATACTTACTGCTTCCTCATGAACAATTGGTTCAGATGGAGTAAAACGGAAGGTCTGTGTCTCAACGTCAAGATTAATTTTACTTTCATCCATTACGATTCCTCCGGAGTTATCTCCTCAACATTCGTACATGAACTAATCGCTTTCGTAATCGAGGGTAACCATGCTTGATGAATAGGTACCATCAAAGTTGTTTCTTCGGAGTTAGAATTTTCTTTATTCCTAAGATTTGCTAGAGCACCTCTCAATCTTGAAACAAATCTTTCATCTCTAAGCTTCTTTAATTCGTCTGATATACCTCTTTGTTCTTCTATCCACCAAGTTAGACAAGATGCTGAAGCAGCCCCTAAATCTGCATTTACAAACTTGGAGCTTGTGACTGATTTTATGGCATTTCTCCTGATTTTTTTCCATCTTCTTCCTGTAGTTAATGTCAAAATCAGATTTGAATAAGTCACCTGCTGATCAGCACTTTCTATCTGCCATTCAACCCATTTCTCGTCTTCTAAATTAGGTTCAATAGCATAAATTGGAAGACCCCCCCTTGAATTTTTAGCATGTAAAAGTAAACGTAATTGTTCAGGATCCGGAATTACTGGACCATCAACATCTAATTCATTCAAGTCTGTCATGAGACGACCTAAAACAGTCCCAGATGCAATTGCAGAATCTCTGTGCACCCCAGGGCTTTCCTTTTCCTGTTTTTCTTCTATTATCCAAGATTGAATATCTATTGATGAAGTCAAGAAAGCAACACCGTCGAAATTAGAATGTGAACGTAGTTTAACAGGCATTCTAATGCATGGAATATGTGGCCAAAAGATAATTTTTCCACCATCAGGGTCCTGAAAATGAAACTCATCCCATACCAGAGCTGGCAATTCCATGTCTCTCGGAAACAGTACTTAGGATTGAATACAACGGTCTAAAAATGTCACAAAATTGACAAAATAATATGATGGGTTCAAGTTTGATGAGGATTTGAGAGGGGGTGATAGACATGAACGAGGCATATTCTACAGACCCGGTTATTCAGCTAAATGAAGTATTTCCAGGAGACACAAATTCACTAGATACATTATTTGGGGGAAGGTTGATGTCAATAATGGATACTGCAGCAGGAATGGCTGCATCCAAATTCGCCCATAGGAACTTTGTTACAATTTCTGTCGACGCTCTAAAGTTTAGAAGACCAGCATATCAAGGAGACGTTATCAGAACCACTGCAAGAGTAGTTTGGACTTCTCCGAGAACTGCCGGCATACATGTCATTTCATGTAGATTGTCAAGATCAGAGTGGGTAGGAGAAGAGATATGTTCAGGATTTTTCTTTATGGTGGCTATAGATAGAGACATGAAAGCAATTAACATACCTCAATTCAAACCTGAAACAGATGATGAAATTGAAATGTGGGAAGCTGCTCAAAAAGCTAGAGATGCAATGAGATAGTCAATTTGTCAATTCTACCACCGTTCCTTTCAACAAGGGGTGACTACTCGGACAAATATGGCTGTACTCAATGTAGCTTTTATCGGTTCTGAATCCTTAGCAAAAAAAATTGCTAAAAAAGGAGATGTTAGAGATATTGAGTCTTATGTTTACAAAGAAGAAAGAGATGGTGAAATCAAGATTATTTCGTTATTAAGGCCGCTTAAACACCCGGAAAAAATCAGGCCTTTACTGTCCGTATTGAATGTTGCTAAAGCAGGAATAATTGAAATTTCAAAGATAGATTCTGCTACCGGAGAAATTTGTGTCTCATTCGGTTGTGCTGGTATCAATAATGGCTTAGTAATAATCAATTCTCAAGATGGAGATTGGATAGATCCAGATCAAGTGAGGATAATTCTTGAGCAATCAGGATTGGGAAATTGGAAGTTATACGAGCAAGTACCAGATGAACACATTATTCGTGAAGACCTATTTTCTCTAATGGAGAAAAAGGAAACTGACGATTCATCTTTAATCCTTCCAGTTGACCAATTCTTTAATGTGAAAGGAGTGGGTTTGGTAGCTATAGGTTACGTACAATCTGGTATTGTGTCAAAACATGATACGATTCAAGTTCTCCCAGCAGATGAAAATGGTATAGTTCGAAGTTTACAAGTAATGGATGACGATGTTGAAAATGCTATTTCAGGAGATAGAGTAGGATTAGCAATAAGAAATTTGAGAGAAGAAGCCCTACATAGAGGTTGCATGATTGTCCATGCAGAATCAAATGTATTGGTAAAAAATTCATCATCAACTTTTGCTATCGATAAAGCACCATTCCAAAAAAGAATTTTACAAGTAGGAGACGTAATTCATGCAGCTGTAGATATGCAATTTGTTGTCGGTAGAATCAAAATCATTGACCAAGAAAATGTAACTGTCGATTGGGATATTCCTCTTTGGACAAGGAAAAACAATTCACCGAAAATAATCATTACTCAACTAGATGCGACTCCCATGAGGATTATTGGGACTACAGTTTTACAGTAGAACGGCATTTGAAAAAAACCTCGATAAGTAATACGAATTTATACTCAACGAACCGAGTTATTATATCGTTAAAGAGTAACTCGCGTGCTGGATGCACACGTTCGGGCGTAACGCCCGACCGGAAGAGGGAGAGTCGGCAACGTTCGGCAACCTCTCTTTGGTTGGGGTAGGGGGTAAGTTCAGGATTGAGATTACTCAACGTCAGTTAGTAATTTCAAATGATGTTAGAAAAGGAATAAAATTAGATCTGGCATCCATATCTAGAACAAGAAGTATAGACATTCCTGCAGTGCCTGGCGGAATAATAATTTGGGGTTCTGCAGCATTCTACCTAGGTGCAACAATCCTGATACCACCTCTAGGATATGCTATTTCTCTATTAGGTGGACTTTCAGTTTTATCTCATTTTATTTTCAAATCTCCAGCATTAGTTATTGAAACGAACATTGGAGATAGGCATATAATTCAATCCAGATTGAATGATCAAGAAGTATTACTAAAAGTCCACATGATGATTGAGAAAGTGAGTAACGGTCAATCTGTTAGAGATGCAAAAAATAGCATGGAAAGAGAATTTAGATTCGAAAAGAAAGAGAATATTAGCCCCAAAGCTCTGCTAAGTGCGCCAGATTTGGATAATTTAGCTCCTGAAGTCGATAAAGAAATCCAAACTGTTGAGAGTTTTGTCAACCTACCCAATGATAATTATGAAACTATGAACTTTAATTTATTTGATGAACAAGATTCTATTATTGGAAGTCAATATGAAGAAACTATAGTTCCTGAGAAAACATTCAATGAAATACAAACAACTTCCGCATACGAGCAAACTTGGGGTAGAAATGAACCTGAATGGTATAACGAAAAGAAACCTGTTAATCGATTAGATTCTGCGTTAGAAGATGTTACTGAGACAATGGAAACAGATATCTTTGGATTTGGGGCAGGAGGTCTTTTTGATGCTGAACCTGCAAAATCATCATTCACTGAACCTGTTAATTATTCTCCACCTTCAACATCTACTGGACCTGGACACTACATTACAAATCAGAATAATGTAACTGAAAATACGAATTCAATTTTTGGTTCAGAATATAATAACCAAGAAATAACAACTAGGAGAAGTATGTCTAGTGCTGAAATGATCAGAGCAGCAAATGGATTAACTCGTAGTCCAATAAATGATTATTCTGAAACAAGAGCTCTACCTGAACCTACTGATGAAGCAGTTAGAACTGAATGTAGGCCAGGTCTAGTAAAAAGAGCAAAAGCACAACAGTCTCTGTACAGGAAAGCGGAAGCTATTGCTTCTCTGCCTGCACCTGCTGATCTTGGAGATTATCCAGGATTATCTAAGATTGCAAACTCTTATGGAAATGGAAGATTATCTCTGAGAAAACAGCCTAATAAGAGAAAGAAAGTAGGATTAATTGAAAAATTATTAGTTCCAAGACATCGAAACTATGAACGGAGATATTTAGATTATTCTTCTGAATATGGGGACCCAGATGGAATACAAGCAAGTGAAAAATCTAGATTTCAATCTAAACAACATCTAAGGATTAGAAGTGACCAAGAGCATCAGGCAGATATTAGCAATAGAATCAGTAGAATGAATAATACTGAGCCATCTTCTGCAAAAGATGCATTAAACAAAGTCGTGAACAGAGTATCAAGAGGAGAAGAACATAGCCCGACGGAATTGAATTATGGACAACCACTACTGAGATTCAATCAGATGCGTAGAACATCAAACAATAGCGATGAGGGGCATTTAAGAGGCATTAAGAGATTAAACTAAGTTAATCCAACTATTCTTCTATATCTATCAACCCTAGCATGATATTGCCCACGTTCCAACTTAGAAATTCTCGAACTACCCAGGCCATCTAATGTAAATGAGGCAGTAACTGTTGCGTGAACTAAAGCGTTACGAACAACTTCTATATCATTCAATGCGCCATCACGACCAGAAATATTTGCTAAAAATGCTCCTGCAAACGTATCGCCACAACCTGTTGGATCAATCACATTACTGATTGGATAAGCAGGTAAAGCAATTAAGCCAAATGGGAACTTACCAATGACACCTCCACTCCCTCTCTTAACAATAATACAACGAGGGCCTGGACCTGCATTTTCCCCTCCATGTAGTGCAGAACCGGATTGTATCGAATTAATTGCTCGAGGAAGTATCTCATCATTAGCAATCGCACATACTTCTTCTTCATTCAGTATAGCTATATCCACCTTACGTAATGCCTCTGATAATTTTATTTTTTCAGTATTAATCCACAACATGAAACTATCCAATGCTGTGATGGCTGCACTAGGGCATTGATCGAGAACAGAAACCTGTGTTGCCGGATGAGTATTTGCACAAAATAGAATTTCGGGAGTCTTCCATGAATTAGGAACCTTAGGATTGAAATTTTCTAATACGTTAACATCTGTAGAAATGGTTTCAGCATCTTCCATAGAGCCTTGATATCTGCCTGACCAACGAAATGTATTTCCATCCCTCATTTCGACACCTGCTAAATTGAGACCTACAGATTCTAACTTCAACTGATCAGAAGTCGAAAAATCATTGCCAACCGCACTAACTATTCCAATATTTGGATTATTTGAAATATCTTCAAATTTATGAAAAGCTGCTGAAAATCCTGCGTATGTGGCAGCTCCTCCTAGAAGGTCCGAACCTTCAGCTTCAGGAGTAGAAATGTCATCATAACCTATACTGCCAACAATTACAATCTCCAAAATCTAGCCTCCTGAAAGTAAGTCTGGGTGTTCTTCGAGATAATGTATAGTAATATTTCTCTTACGGAAATCTTCTTCAGACAATATAGCTAGATGTAATGGAATTAATGTATCTACACCTAACAACTTAATCTCATTCAAAGAAGCCTTCAATTTAGAAATAGATTCTTCCCTAGTTGGAGCCCAGACTATCAATTTGGCCAGTAAACTATCAAAAGATGCTGGCATGTCATATCCAGTGTATGCATGGGTATCAATTCTAACTCCAGGACCACCTGGCCAATGACATTCCCAAATTTTCCCTGGAGAGGGAGACAGAGTGACTGGGTTTTCTGCATTCAGCCGTACTTGAATTGCATGACCTCTGATTTGTATTTCATCTTGAATCAAATTTATTGATTCCCCAGATGCTACTTTTATTCCTAATGAAACTAAATCTGTACCTGTAATCATTTCAGTTACTGTATGTTCAACTTGTACCCTAGGATTAACCTCTAAGAAATAAAAATCTCCACTCGAGTCTCTCAAAAATTCAAATGTTGCTAAACCTCGATACCCAACAGCTTTAGCTCCGGCTACGACTTTTTCTCCTATTTCTTTCCTGATTTCCTCAGATAACCATGGACCCTCTTCCAAAATTTTCTGGTGTCTTCTTTGTATTGAACAGAATCTTTCTCCAAAATGGATGGCATCTTTACCATCGCCAAGTACTTGAAATTCTATATGCTGTGCTCCTTCGATAAATTTCTCAAGAAAAACCCTGTCATCTCCGAAAGCAGATAACGCTCTACCTTGACATAACTTCATGGCTGATTCAAATTCGTCCTCAGAATCTACCACCTGCATCCCAATACCACCGCCTCCTGCTGCTGCTTTGATGATGACAGGGAAGCCAATTTCGTTCGCAATCATTGATGCTTGTTCAGGATTGGAGATTGGTCCGGGAGAGCCCATAGCCACAGGCAATCCTGCTTTGACCATGGCCTCTCTAGCTGTAATTTTATCACCTAGTAATTTTAGTACATCTGAACTTGGACCAATAAAAACTATTCCTTCTTCGGTAAGTCTTCTAGCAAATGTAGGGTTCTCAGCCAGAAAACCATACCCTGGATGGACTGCATCTGCACCTACTTCCTTTGCAGCAGAAACTATTGCTTCAATATCTAGATATGAGGCTAATGGATCATCTCTAGGAATGTAAACTGATTCATCAGCCAGCCTTACTGGCGTGGATATACGGTCATCTCTACCATAAATCATAACGGCTTCAATCCCCAATGAATGTAATGAACGAATAATTCTCAGAGCAATTTCTCCGCGATTCGCAATGAGTACCCTCCTAAACATCATAGTTTGGCGAACAAAGACACACTATCATTGCATCGGAAAAAGAATGTTAATTTGAACGATTAATACACGTCTCTCAAATATCTTTTTTCCTTTTTCATCATAACGTCTTCAACAAATGATTTAGCTTCATCTGGACTCATTTCACCATGTTCTGAACAAATATCAATCAATGTTTGATGAACGTCTTTGGCCATTCTCGATTTATCACCACAAACATAGAAGTATCCACCACCATCAATCCAATTCCAAATTTCTGAACCATTCTTTTTCATTAGATGCTGTACATATACTTTCTCAGAACCATCACGAGACCAGGCAAGATCATGCTTATCTAAAATTCCTCTATCCTTCCAGTCTTGCATTTCTTCTTTGTAATAATTTTCA
>Ga0066371_10000282_pt1 | contig 11556 bp, 10 predicted proteins | sample Knorr_S15_td_DCM_FD_71214 | JGI IMG/M metagenome (GOLD analysis project Ga0066371, IMG submission 71214) | Marine microbial communities from Southern Atlantic Ocean transect - Knorr_S15_td_DCM_ad_63m_LV_B | ecosystem: Environmental > Aquatic > Marine > Oceanic | place: Southern Atlantic ocean... | reverse complement strand
AGTGAAGTCATTAAGTCAATGAGTCTCGATGCCATTCCTCCTCTAGACATAATATTCCCTGCAAGGATAAACAAAGGTATGGACAGCAAGATATCTTTATTTGCTGCATCCCATGCGTCAACCACAATATTACTGATTACGCCATCGCCAAATGCCCAGTAAGCATATGCGGTGGCAACCCCTAATATGACAATAAGATTTTGTCTCAATAAAAATAGAGCAAGTACTATAACTGGCAGAAATAAGGCGGAAAGCATAGGATTATTCAGCGCCTAAATTGGCACTCCCTCCTGGTCTAAGGCTCGGTTCAATTGTATAGATAAGATGTCTAACAGATGTCAAAAAGAATGCGGCTGGAATAATCATTTGGAAAGGCCAGACTGCTACTCTGAGGACCATCGATTGGACATCATCTCTAAATGTTTCGACAACCACTTGAAAAGCAATGACAGAAAATACAAGGCAGAAGATAAACATCAAACCCTCTTGGATTCGATTGAGAATTGGATCAAGTTTCTCTGGCAACCAATTGTCAGCAAATTTTGGCCTTAAGTGTGCTGCTTCAGATGAAGCCACACCCAATCCAAACATCACAACGAATAGGTTTGCATATACCCCAACTTGCCTTGACCAATGTAATCCAGTCCCAGTGATTTCTCTGAAAGCGACATCACTGAACATCACCATAACCAATACGCCAAAAGCCAGGAATGTGACATTCCTTTCAAAAATATCTAAATATCTTAAAGTCTGCTTCATGATTTTTTGTTTGAATAATGATAAATCATTGTAAACTATTCATATAATCCATTTTATTCCAAACCACTGACTATGAGCAACAAACACGAACTTAAGATAAGCGAAGAAACAAAGAATTTTTTAGATTCCGAACATCTTTTATACATTGGTGGCGAATGGAAACCATCAACTTCTGGTGAAACAATTCCAGTTTTTGATCCGGCAACTGAAGACAAATTGGCAGACGTACAATCTGGAACAGCTAAAGACATTGACTCTGCTGTGGATTCAGCTAGAGAAGCATTATCAGGCGAATGGTCTAAGATTCCTTCTCATGACAGGGCTCAAATCTTGCATCGACTGTCTGATGAAATCGAGGCCAACTTTTCAGTCCTTTCAGAGCTGGAAGTACTGGACAATGGTATGCCCTTACAGCTTGCTCAATACTCCATTGCAAGTCATGGTGTAACCCTTTTGAGGTATTACGCGAGTTGGGCGCCTAAAATTCATGGTAAAACAATCCCTGTTTCGCCAGGTGGCGTAATGAATGGTGACTCATTAACTTATACGAAAAGAGAACCCATTGGTGTTGTTGGCGCAATTATTCCATGGAACTCACCACTAATTTTTGCAATTTTGAAACTTGCACCAGCTCTTGCTGCAGGGTGTACTGTTGTGCTTAAGCCTGCTGAGCTGACACCTTTAACTGCATTATATTTTGGTCACTTAATAGAAAGATCAGGGATACCAAAAGGCGTTGTAAATATTGTCACCGGTCTTGGCGAAACGGCAGGAGATGCTCTCGCAAAACATGATGATGTTGATAAAATCACCTTTACAGGATCAACTGAGGTTGGAAAAAAGATTGTTTCTTCTTCAATCAGTAACTTAAAGAAGGTTACCCTTGAATTAGGTGGTAAAAGCCCTGTTATCGTTTTTGATGATGCTGATCTTGAGAAAACAATACCAGGTGTCGCGAGAGCTTGTTTTTTTCTTCAAGGTCAAAATTGTATGGCTGGCACAAGAGTTTTTGTTCACGAGAAAATACATGATGAACTTGTTTCAGGGGTTAAGAATATGGCTGAATCATTTCATATTGGTCACGGCCTCATAGAAACAAATGATTTTGGGCCATTGATATCTGAAGACCAAAGAAAAAGAGTAATGACATATATTCAGCAAGGTGTCGATGAAGGTGCCACATTGGTATGTGGTGGCAATGAGGTAAATGACAAAGGATACTTCATAGAGCCAACAATCTTTACTGATGTTAATGGAGACATGTCAATTGCCAAAGAAGAGATCTTTGGACCTGTCTTATGCATTGAGAAGTTTGGCAATGACACACTCGAGGAAATTGCAAAAAGAGCAAATGAGACTACATATGGTCTATCAGGAAGTGTTTGGACCAGTGATATCACAACTGGTCATAGAATGGCTGCTTTGATTGACTCAGGACAGGTTAGTATAAATTGTCATGCCGCAGTAGACTCTGCTATTCCTTTTGGTGGGAATAAGCAATCTGGCTGGGGAAGAGAATTCGGCGAAGAAGGGTTGGATTCATACCTGAAAACCAAAGCCACGACTGTTATGTATTAATTTACCAGGGTACTTCGTTACCAAATCGATCTAAGAATTTTCCACTGTCATCAGGATTAATTGATCCAAACATTTTTTGCTGTTCAGCCACGCTGACATCTGCCTCAATTTCAGCCTCCTCTCCTCCAAGATAAGTTTTACACCAACCAGGTGCGAGTGCGATCACAGTAATATCATTCCAATCAATTGACATTCCTTTAGATAAAATATTCAGCCCAGCTTTGCTTGCTCTATATGAATACAGACCACCAAAGTTGTTTTGTTCAACAGAGCCAAGGTCACTTGACATCATGATGAGTATTTTCATTTCACTCATAGCGACTTGATCATGGAAAGCCGTAGCGATTTTAAAAGGAGCAAGAAGATTGACTTCAAGAATATCTCTCCAAATTTCAAAGTCCATATGACCTATATTTTGATATCCCATTGCTTCGGGTACTCCTTTTGGGCCTAGGGTTCCTGCATTATTGATTAGAATATCAATAGGTTTATCACTATATTTTTGGCTTAAATCATTGACTGCATCAAAATCTGTAACATCTAGCTTTTCTACAGTTATATTGTTTGGAAACTGTTCGCATAACTCTAAAAGATCCTTTGATTGTTTTGGATTACGTGAACATGCAATGATTTCCCAATCTTTATTTGCATATTGTTTTACGTGTTCAAAACCTAGGCCTCTATTGGCTCCTGTAACAAATACTGTTGGCATGATATTCTCCATTAAATAGAATCTGATTATGATAACAAATTCTAACTTATGGAATATGTATCAAAGGGGAAAGAATATGTCTCAACCAAAACATTTGTCAGCTTTGAAGATTACGGATGATATTCAAATAGAAAAGCTGAAACCAGAAACACAGGATTACTTCAGTGAATGTGAGGATAAATTAGGATTTATACCCAATGTTCTTTTGGCGTATGCTCATGATGAGAAAAAATTAGATCACTTCATGGGGTTTTATAATAATCTCATGTTGGATGATTCGGGTTTGACGAAGCTTGAGCGTGAAATGATTGCAGTGGTCGTATCGTCCTGCAATCGTTGTTTCTACTGTATGGTTGCGCATGGTGCTGCTGTTCGGCATATGTCGAAAGATCCAATGCTGGGTGAACTCTTAGTTATGAATTACAGGGTTGCTGATTTAAGCGATAGACATCTTTCGATGTTGGATTTTGCTTGGAAACTCACAGAGAACCCCGAGAAGATAACCAATGAGGATCGCAACAAATTGAAAGAGAATGGATTTAATGAGCATGATATCTGGGATATATCCGCAGTTGCATCTTTTTATAATATGAGCAATAGGATGGCTTCAGCAATCGATTTAATGCCAAATACCGGATATCATCAGAAAGCGAGGTAATTATTATGGAATTCAATTTAGACGGAAATCTTTGGAATCAACTTTCAGAACTTCTGAGTTCTTTTGGGATTAGCTTATTTATTGCTCTGTGTATCCTAGTCATAGGACGACAGGTCATTAAAGTTGTAATAAAAGTAATTTCCTCTGCTCTAGAACGATCTAAGACAGAAGACACCGTTAGAATATTTGTCACAAATCTTCTAAATACTTTATTGATGATTGTGGTCTTTATTGCTGCCATTAATCAGCTGGGCATTCAAACAACATCGATTATTGCAGTTTTAGGAGCTGCAGGTCTTGCAATTGGTCTTGCGCTTCAAGGTTCATTATCTAACTTTGCAGCGGGGATTTTGATTGTAATATATCGACCATATAAGGTTGGAGATTACATTCAGGCAGATAATCATCTTGGCACCGTTGATGACATTCAAATTTTCTCAACCGTTTTAAGAACTCCAGATAACAAAATAGTTGTTGTTCCAAATGGCAGCATTATGAATGGGAGCATCGTTAATTTTTCAAATCAAGAAACACGACGAATCGATATAATTGCCAGCTGTGGCTACAACGACGATATTGATAAAGTTAAATCAGTTTTATCAGATATCCTTGAAAGCGACGAACGGGTTTTAAAGGATCCCAAACCAAGAATTGCAGTTTCTGAGCTTGCTGATAGCAGTGTGAATTTTATTGTTAGGCCCTGGGTAAAGAACTCAGATTATATCGATGTACTATATTCGATCACAGAAGAGATTAAGAAGAGGTTTGATAAAGAAGGTATTTCTATTCCGTACCCACAGAGTGATGTGCATATCCACAATCACTCAAAGTGATTGTGGAATAAGCGTTAATTTTATTTTAGATTAGATCTTTAAGAGGCAGTCATCCATTTCTGGAATTTAGGATCAGCCGGTGCGTCTAGCCCCGTTTCCTCTTTGCATCTACCCTTCAGTTCTTTAATTGTGCTAAAGCCTTTGTCAAATAACTTAGGTTTGCCTCTCAATTTCATTTTTTCAGCCCTGAGCTTTGTTGTCGCAGCTTTATTGATACTCAGATCTTTTCTGAGAACGACACCATAATTTTCTTTGGCTCCTTGCTTGGTAACAAGGCCTGCATCTACGTCAAATTGTACACGCTCCGGCTCTCTAGTGAATGGATCACCACAACCGCCTCCGCCCCATGTTACGTGATACAGAGTGTCACCTTCTTCAACAGCGATTCTATCGCATTTTGATTGCAATAATTCTGTGTCACCATTTTTTCTTACCAGAGTTTTAGTGCTTCTCTCTCCTGGTAATCCTCCATTAACACCCCAAGGATATGTAAGCCATCGGTCATCATGAATAGATACTTCGCCTGCTTCTAAGAACTTATAGGTTGTTGCCAAAGCATTTCCACCTCTGTTATACCCCGCTCCCCCGCTATCAGGAACAGTATAGTATTCTTCGATAACTACTGGGAAGTAGCTCTCGAGGAATTCATTAGGTACATTAGTAAAACCTGGCCATAGTGAATGACCATCAGGACCATCACCCATTGGTTTTCCTGGTACTCCACCAAAACCAATCATATACAGCTGATACCACTCACCGTTCTTATCATAGCCCGAGTACATCAAATGAGGACTATCTGAGAATCCAGCACCACAGAGGAAATCTGGGGAGCCTTGTCCCAATAGTCCACCTAGTACGTCAAATATTCTTCCCAGCGCATGAGTCCTGCAAGAGAGTGCAGCAGGGTAGTTTGGCTTGAGTAATGTACCCTGTGGAATCCTAACCTCCATGAGGTCATAAAACCCATCATTAAACATGATGGCTGGATCGAAGACCATTATCATGTATACCCCACAGAACATTTTGAACATTTCCTCATTCAATAGAAAGTTTATAGAACTTATGGATTGAGGATCTGTGCCTTCAAAGTCAAATATTACTTTTTTGCCTTCTCTCCACATAGCACACTTAATCTTATAAGGGCCCATCTCTAATCCATCGTCACAGATGTAATCTTCAAAGTATTGTTTTTCTGTTGGTACCGTAGTTTGAATTAGTTTACCCATTGCTTTTTTGTTACGATCCAAAAGATCCTCAAGAGCGGAGTAAAAAGTATCATCGCCAAACCGATTAGCCATCTCCAAGACTCTCTTTTCTGCAGTTTTTATAGATGCCACAATTGCATTAAAGTCACTTTTGTTCCATACAGGTAGACGGCAATTATGAAGAATGATGTTCAATATTTCTTCTTGCAGAACATCATTTTTATAGATCTTAGTGGGAGGAACTCTTACACCTTCTTCGAAGATCTGAGTAGCATCTGTAGGAAGGCTTCCTGGTACTTTTCCACCTACATCAGTCATATGACCAAACATAGCAGCATAAGCAATCAGTCTTCCATCTTTAAAGATGGGTCTAAGAACCAACCAATCATTTGCATGACTCACTGCTCCATTACAAGCATATGGATCATTTGTTAGAAACATATCCCCTTCTTCGATGGTTCCTTCAAAAGCTTCTTTAAAGCCATGAATAAAGCTTCCAAATTGCCCCACAACCATCTTTCCATCAAGGTTAGCAATCATAGGGAATTCATCACCTTGCTCTCTGATTCCAGGAGACATAGCGGTCCTAAATAAGACTGCATCCATTTCCCATCGTGCTGAGAACATGGAGTTTTCTATTACATCCAATGTAATTGGATCTAACTTCTTTCTTTTAAATTTTTTATTATTTGTTTGTATAAGTTTTGCAGGCATCTTTATCTCCGTTATGCTTCAGGCGTGATTAGAATATTACCAAATTTATCAACTTTACCTTTGTGCTTGGACAAAATGAGAGTTGTCGAGTCCATTTCCATAATAACTGCTGGACCATTGATTATATTTCCATATTTAAGTTTTGAGCGTTCATAAATTGTAGCTTGTTGGTTTTTTCCATCCATGAATACTTTTGAATCATCAGAAATAATAGATGCCTTGGAAGGTTTTGGCCCTCCTCTTCCAACAGATGGTGCTTTTACTGACAGAGCTTTGTCTTTAACCACTGCCCTTAGATTTACTAGTTCTTTTTCTTCCTCCAAGGAGAAGGTAAAAAGCTGCTCGTGGAGATCATCAAATTTCTCACCTATTGCATCTAAGCCTCTCTTCTTAAGTTCTGAAAGCTCAAAATCAACATTGATCGTAAGTCCTTGACCAAGATATCTCAAATCTACTTGGAAAGTAGTTGTTCTTTTGTTCTTTGGAACACCTTCAGCATCTAGTGTTTTAGAAGCTTTCTTTGCAAGGTCTTCAAAAATCTTTACAATCTCTGTCTTACTCGTGTCAGAAAATCTTCTAATGAATGACATTGATGCTTCATCTTGAATGTTGGTTGTAACATCTCCGTATGCACAAAGTACGCCAGGACCAGGCGGGATAATAACGGGCCAAGAATTGGTAAGTTTTCCAAGTGCATTAGCATGCAACGGGCCTGCTCCTCCAAATCCAATTAGTGCAAAATCTCTTGGATCATAGCCCTTTTCAACAGAAACTAAACGAAGAGCACCATACATATTCTCATTGACAATATCGATGATTCCAGCTGCTGCTTGTTTAAGAGATAACCCTAATGATTTAGCTATCGGTTTAATTGATTCTTCAGCGAGATCTTTTCTTATTTTCCAATCTTCATCTCCGCCTAGGGCAACATGTTCAGAGGGTATATATCCAAGAACAACATTCGCATCCGTTACTGTGGGCTCAATTCCACCCTTATTATAGGCAGCTGGACCAGGAGCAGCACCAGCACTTTGTGGCCCTACTCTAAGAGCACCTGTTAATTCAGGAACATGAGCTATTGAGCCACCGCCAGCTCCAACTGTTCTGACATCAACAGATGATGCTCTCACAGTGACGTCTCCAACCGATGTTTCTCGACTTTGAGCTGCTACGCCATCTTTCACTAAGGATACATCGGTAGAAGTCCCACCCATATCAAAGGTCATCAGGTTTTCAAAACCTGCTTGTTTAGCTATCCAAATAGCTCCAGAGACACCACCAGCTGGTCCACTCATGAGAAGATTTACTGGAGAATCTGACGAAGCTTTTGCAGAGGCAAGACCACCATCTGAACGAAGAATGCGTAATTTCACATCTTTCATTCTTTTCTTTAAGCCACTCTGAAGATTTTTTACGTATTCTGCAACTTTAGGTCTTACATATGAATTCGCTACAGTTGTAATGGTTCTCTCATATTCTTGCATCTCAGGGACCACTTCTGATGACAATGACACAGGAATCTTTGGTAGAAGCTTTTTCTTTTGTATGACTTTCTTTATTTCCTTTTCATGTTTGTCATTTGCATATGAGTTAATCAATGAGATTGTGACTGCCTCAACGCCTTTATTAGATAATGCTTTAATATCTTTAGCGAGCTGTCCAACTTTCAATTTTGAAAGTACTTCACCCTTTGCTGAAATTCTCTCATCAGCTTCAATTGTTAATGCCAATGGAGCTAATGGATTACTCTTATTATAGATAACCCAACCACCAAGACCGCCGGGAACAAATGAACGAGCTATTTGAAGAACTTGACGATACCCTTTCGTAGTTATCAAACCAACTTTTGCACCTGTTTCTGTCAATATGGTATTTGTGGCGACAGTGGTGCCGTGCATAACAGTATTAATCTCTGATGGATCAACATTATTTTGTTCACATACTCGATTAATCCCATTAAAAACTCCTATGGAAGAATCTTCTGGTGTACTAGGTACTTTTGCAGTATGAAGTTCCCCAGTTTTTTCATTAACTAGCAAGAGATCAGTGAAAGTTCCCCCTACATCAACTCCAAGTCGATAACTCATATTTACTCCTATTTTTTTATATCAAAACTAAATTAATTTCTTGTTTTGTTTAGCTTGATCTTTTTCATGAATTCTTTGAAATATTAGATTAAAAAAAAATCTACAATAATCATACTTTTATTGAATGTTTATTTCAGCATTTTCTGGAAAAATTCCTGCTTTTGGCACCATTGCAGGAACTGCTCTTCCTAGCTGAGATTCAAGCCATTCAGAATTTTCAACGATATGATTGAGGTTCACACCGGTTTCAATCCCAGATCTGTCCAGCATATATAGCAAGTCATCAGTCGGGATATTTCCTGTAGCTTTAGGAGCGAATGGGCACCCTCCTATACCTCCCGTAGAAGCATCAACAATAGTCACGCCAGCTTCAATAGCTGCAGCTGCATTTGCTAATCCAGTGTTTCTTGTATTATGCAAGTGTGTCCTCAATGGCAAATCAGGTGCAAGTTCTTTGATCAGAGAAAATGTTCTTTTTATTTGATTAGGTACTGCAACACCTACACTATCAGCTAAACCAATGATATCAGGATTTCCATCTAGAACTTTTTCTGCAATTCCAGCAATGTGCTCTGGATCAACTTCGCCTTCATAAGGACAGCCAAATGAGCATGCAATCAAAACGTTTGTTCTGATGCCAGAAGACTTGGCCTCTTCTGAGATTTCCAGCCAGTTATCTATGGACTGCTGTGTGACTACTCCCTGATTTTTCATGTTATATGTATCGGTACTCACAATGACCATTCCAACTTCTTTGATTCCACAATCTTTTGCTCGTTGAAACCCTCTTTGATTCATTATTAGACCGATATAGGAAACATCATCATGAACTGGCAGGCTTGAAACGAGTTCTTCTGCATCAGCCATTTGTGGCACCCTTTTAGGATGAACAAAACTTGTGACCTCTATCTGCTTAATACCAGCATTGATAGATCTAGTGATAAATTCTTTTTTAACTTCAGTTGAAAGAAGTTCTGGCTCGCTCTGAAGACCATCTCTTGGGCCCACTTCACATATTGAAACTTTTGACACCATTTGACTCCTTTTAGTTTTCTAGAATTGATCAAGTGTATACAAATATTGTGATATTCTCTATCTTTTGGATTGGTCACATATCATGCAATTAGGTCGCATTACAGCTGTTACAATAACCAGCCCTGATTTAAATCGGGTTGTTGATATTTATTCAGATTATCTTAACTATCGATTGATTTCTTCATCTAGAGTAAATGCTGATCAAGCCAAAAGTTGGGATGCACCTAATCTTGAGAACTCGGAGATGGTTTATATGAGTCCTGAAAGATCAGATGATTTTTTCTTCAGATTTGTACAGCAAACCATTGATGAGGACTATGTTCCATTTGGAACCTATGGTTGGAACGCAGCAGAATTAATTGTTAGCGATGTAGATCAGTCAGCAGAAAAATTGATTGGATCTCCATTTGAAGTCATCGGTGAGCCAGCAGATCTTTCCTTTACAGATCAGATTAGGGCAATGCAGATCATGGGACCATCTAAAGAGATCATTTATCTAACTCAGTTTAAATCTAAACTTGAAGAGTTCGATAGCCCATCTCCAAGATGCGACATAGATCAAACATTTATTGTGATTCTTGCTGGAGAGGATCTGGACGAGATGCAATCCTTTCTTCACGATACATTATCCATTGAGAAAGCACCGCCGATGCAGTCGAGGATTCGAGCAATCTCAAAGGTCTTTGGTTTACCAGAGGAAACAAAATATAAATCTGCTGCCCTTGCGATAAAGGACCAATCATTAATAGAATTAGATGAAATGCCATCTAAGGCTGGACCAAGAGCCTGTAGGCCAGGTTACTTGCCATCAGGCATATCGATTGTTAGTTTCATTGCACACGAATCTGACTTTATGGATGCCAAATATGATTCAAATATTCCCAGCTTTGAGACAATTCAAGCGAGTACAATTAAAGGAAAGAGTGGCGAGTTAATTGAGATAATTCATATATAGGGGATCTTATTTTGCAATCTGATTTAATCACTTTATTCATTATTGCCTCTGCAAGTTCAGTTGCTGGTATATTGGCAGGAATGTTAGGTATTGGCGGTGGGATAGTTATTGTTCCAATGCTTTACTATCTTTTGACGTATTTTGGTTTTGACCAGTCAATAATCATGCATGTTGCTGTAGGAACTTCATTATTTATAATTATCCCAACTGGATTGCGATCTGCATATGAACATTCAAAAAGAGGATCTTTCAATCAATCTATATTTAAGAAATGGTTTATTCCCATAGCCTTGGGTTCTATCTTGGGCAGTTATCTAGCAGGAATTTCATCTTTCAAAGGTCTCACATTGCTATTTGCAACGCTGGCATCAGTGGTCTCTTATCAAATGTTTACTAGCAGCAGACGAGAAGAAGCTCTAAAGACCATTCAAAATCCGATGCTTAATTTTTCTCCCTTTTTTATTGGAATATTTTCATCGATGATGGGGATCGGAGGAGGAAACTTAAGTGTTCCAATAATGAGTTACATGGGTATTGAGATTAGAAAAGCAATTGGCACATCATCTGCTCTTGGGATTGTAATAGCTGTTCCTGGGTCAATTGGATTCATGATCAGTGGGCAATCAGTTGCAAGTTTGCCTGAGCACTCAATTGGCTATGTGAACCTGCTTTATGCAGCCTTAATCATCCCGCTAACAATACTCTTTGTTCCAGTTGGAGTCAGGTTGGCTCATAAATTTGAAAGGAGCAGACTACAGGCGGTTTTTAGTTTTCTACTGGCAATAACTGCAGTAAAGATGTTTTTGGATATTTTAAGTCCCTAGAATGTAAGGGCTTGAGATTCACCTGATGCAAGCTGTGCTTCAATAGCAGCTATTTGTGTTTGCAGTAAGGTGACCCTTTCTACTTCTTTTTCTAGGAAATTTGACCAGTTCTCAACCGTTTTAACAGATGATGGAAGTTGACATCTTATGACCTTTTCCTCGATTTCTTTTCCCATTTCTTGGAAGGCTTTTTGGG
>Ga0066371_10000277_pt1 | contig 11638 bp, 21 predicted proteins | sample Knorr_S15_td_DCM_FD_71214 | JGI IMG/M metagenome (GOLD analysis project Ga0066371, IMG submission 71214) | Marine microbial communities from Southern Atlantic Ocean transect - Knorr_S15_td_DCM_ad_63m_LV_B | ecosystem: Environmental > Aquatic > Marine > Oceanic | place: Southern Atlantic ocean... | reverse complement strand
CACTGATAGTACCAGGTCCATAGACACCTGATGCTATAGAACCAGCACTCACTGTGTTAGCTGTCGTACCATCAGTTGTGTCAACGTTAGTACCAGATATGCTGTAAGAATTTCCTACTCGCTGCATCTGTGTTGCAGCTGCGTTAACCTGTAGTTGAACACTGGATGTAAATCTTGATGTTAGGTCTGCTCTCACTGGTGTCGCTAGAGCACCTACACTAGCAATCATCATTAAAGGAATAAATTTTTTCATTTTACTCACAATATCTCCGCAATTATTTATACTTCTTCATATAGTATGCTTTGATACCAATTAAATTAGACTTTCTTATGTACCCTATTAGCATTGTTTATAAGGTAGTAATAACCCGAAAGTTATTGCTTGACAAAACTTAAAGGTTTACTATATAATTATGTAACGTTTCTTAACAAACGATATGACCTCATCAACTAAGCGATACACAACTACCGAGTATGGCAAGCAGAACATCTTTGCTTCTGAACCACCCATGCAATACGTAGAGAACTATCCTGGCTATGGTAAACATGCAGAACAACTTAATGGCAGACTTGCTATGATTGGTTTCTTTGCACTCGTACACAACTATGTCCTCTTCGGACAGGTTATGCCTGGTATTTTTTGAGATCAACAGGTCTCTTTCTATCGCTCAATTCTAACCCTATTAATCTAAGACAATGAACGAAAACGCAGAACTTCAAAACGGACGCTGGGCTATGCTTGGCATCATCGCAGCACTTGGATCATATGCTGTAACTGGTAACATCATTCCAGGTATTTTCTAATGACACCTGAAGCAGAAAAATTCAATGGTTGGATGGCAATGATCGGATTCGTCGCAGGATTCGGTGCATACGCTACCACTGGTCAACTTATTCCTGGTATATTTTAATGGACAACTTCAAAATCTGGCAGAGAGCACAAGGTAGAGCAGCAATGCTTGGCTTCTGGGCAATCATAGCTGTTTATGCTTTCACTGGCACACCTTACGGTATTGTTTAACTAGGTGCTTATACTTAGTTTAAATACTTCACATAACTAAATAAACTTAAAGAGAAAGTACCATGAGCGACTACTTAGCCGCATCAGATACAATTTCACCACTAGTAGCAGTCCTCTGGGTTTTATATCCCATGACTGCTTTAGTGTTGATTGAATTACTTTTACGTGCCTTTAATGATGATGACGATGATGATGGTGGTAAAGGTATAAGAGTAACAGAACCACAACTACAAACAGTACCGCAAGGAGCATGATGTATCAAACACTTTTCATATTAACTGTAGCAGCATACACTTTTACAAATGTTGGTCAATACGCTTTTCAATAACGAATGGTATCCTTTGATCGAGTTCTGTGGTATGATTGCCATAGGAATCACAATAGGACCAGTAATACAATGACTTTTTTAATAGGCATAATGTCCTTTGCGAACTTTGTGTTCTACCCTCTAGTGGTAGGTACTATCATCGCAGTAATAATAGAACAGATCTTCAGAGCAACAGGTAACGAGGATGATCCTATAGCAGTAAGGAATGTGTTCCTTTCTATGGGTATCAGAAAGTATCTCTGGAGACAGGCATGGTTGTTCAACATCATTTGGTTTGTTGGATACTTCATACTTCTAGTCACCAACAGACCAGGTCAATCAGCAATGCCTGACATGATCTGGCAAGGCTGACATTACTTGACAAGTAAGCAGAAGTACCTAATATATAATGCATAGGACTCGAAACAATCGTAACCCTAACTATGAACAACAATCTAAAGCATGAGATAATGTGGTGGATGAGCCGACTCACCATCATGGTTACCTCACTCTTTCTTTCTTTCACACTAGCAGCATCTGCATGGGCTGCTGACATAACAATGGGTTCAGGAGGCAACTTAGTCTTCGAACCTAACGAGATCACCATCTCAGCAGGTGATACAGTTACATTTACTAACGGAGCATTACCTCCACATAATATGGTAGTAAAGGATCATCCAGAATTATCACACGGTGACTTAGCATTCTCTACTGGAGAAAGTTTTGATGTCACATTCCCAGACGCAGGAGACTATGAGTTTCAATGTGATCCTCATGCTGGTGCTGGTATGAAAGGTGTGATACATGTCAACTAAAGAATGTCTCATAATACTGGAAAGGTTTGGTTACACTGGCAAGAATGCAGAAGCATGTGCTAAAGAGTGGTCAAGTAAGTTCAACGTTTCGTTTGGACTTGTTAAGTATTATGAGACATACTTTAATAAGTAGACTAAATAACATTATGTAATATATTATACAATGGCCTTACACATGAGAGAACAACTCCTAAGAGCAGTCATGGCACATGCTCAAGGTGAGATCGCTAAACACAGAGCGAACGTGGAAGTATACTTAGAACATCCAGCAGGTATTGGAGAGCACTCTGATATTACTGAAGCAATTCAGGTAGAGTTGGATAAAATTGCTAGGTATGATGACCAAGTAGAAGTAGTTAATAAGTATTTTAAAAATCCCAGTAACTGATTTGAAATTTTATAATGACATTATCAATAGAACTCAAGGAGGGGACCAAAGAGTCTCACTCAGCAGCAGAGAACACTAAGTTCGTTGCTGCTTTTTTGCGTGGAGTTTTAAACCCAGAAGAGTATCGTAAATTACTTGCGAACTTTTATTTTGTTTACTCTGCTATGGAAGAAGCTATATCTTCTACAGAAGATTCAAAGGTCAAAGCAATTAGATCTGAATCTCTTGAGCGTAAGGAAGCAATAGCAAAAGACCTCAAGTATTATTATGGATACAATTGGGAAGAGACTATCGAACCCAGTGAACCATGTAACACTTATGTGTATAGGATTAAAGAGATAGCAGAGAAAGATCCCTATCTTTTAATAGCACACCATTATACTAGGTACATCGGTGACCTATCTGGTGGACAGATTCTAAAAGAAATTACTAAACGTGTTCTTAATCCTCCAGTAGGAGAAGGACTAAACTTCTATGACTTTCCTAGTATTCCTAATGCTAAGGAGTTCAAGAACAATTACAGAGCATCATTGGATACACTTGGATGTGACGAACAGCAGGTCAATGCTCTGATAACTGAAGCGAACTATGCATTCAGGTTGAACATGTATATGTTTGATGAGATACAAGGCAAGGCATCGCAAGGGTTCTTGAAATTGTTGTGGAGTTATACCAAGCAAGTATTAGGAGAACTTATAGTATCGAAAAGATTTCGTAATGAGGGTTGACAAGGTTTCCCACCCTCATGTACTATAAATATATCGGCAGTTATGCTGCCACATATTCCCCCTAACCGAGACCATGGGGTTATAATGTCTCTCATCCTACCCCCTTAAACACAACGTTCTATTAATTCAATGACAAGTCTTACTCGTAGAGAGCAAGGATTGCTATCTGGATGGAGCGAGTTTTGTGAGTGGGTAACTTCCACTAACAATCGCATCTACGTTGGTTGGTTCGGTGTTCTAATGATCCCTTGCCTTCTAGCTGCTGCCACTTGTTTCATCGTAGCATTCATTGCTGCTCCTCCTGTCGATATCGACGGAATCCGTGAACCTGTTGCTGGTTCACTCATGTTCGGTAACAACATCATCTCTGGTGCTGTTGTACCATCTAGCAACGCTATTGGACTACACTTCTATCCTATCTGGGAAGCCGCTAATCTAGATGAGTGGCTATACAATGGTGGTCCTTATCAGTTAGTAGTATTCCACTTCCTCATCGGCATCAGTGCCTACATGGGTCGTCAGTGGGAACTTTCATACCGTTTGGGTATGAGACCTTGGATCTGTGTTGCATACTCTGCACCAGTTTCTGCTGCTTTCGCTGTCTTCCTTGTATATCCATTTGGTCAGGGTTCATTCTCTGATGGTATGCCTCTAGGTATCTCAGGTACATTCAACTTTATGTTTGTATTCCAAGCAGAGCACAACATTCTCATGCACCCATTCCATATGGCAGGTGTTGCAGGTATGTTTGGTGGTGCTTTGTTCAGTGCTATGCACGGTTCACTAGTTACATCATCTCTAATCAGAGAAACAACTGAGACCGAATCTCAGAACTACGGTTACAAATTCGGACAAGAAGAAGAGACATACAACATCGTTGCTGCTCATGGATACTTTGGTAGATTAATCTTCCAGTATGCATCATTCAACAACAGTCGTTCACTTCACTTCTTCCTTGCAACATTCCCTGTTGTTTGTATTTGGCTTACCTCAATGGGTATCTGCACAATGGCATTCAACCTTAACGGTTTCAACTTCAACCAGTCAGTCGTAGACGCATCTGGTAAGGTTGTTCCTACATGGGGTGACGTTCTTAACAGAGCAAACTTGGGTATGGAAGTTATGCATGAAAGAAATGCACACAACTTCCCACTTGATCTTGCTACTGCTGAGACTACAGAAGTTGCACTTGTTGCTCCTTCAGTTGGTTGACAATCAACCACAGGATGATATACTAAGAGGGTCTAGCGACCCTCTTTTTTTATGAACATTTTTGTGACCGACCCTGACCCTGTAGTATCAGCACAGTGTCTGCCTGATAAGCATGTGGTTAAGATGCCACTAGAAACATGTCAGATGCTTTCTATTGTGGGGTCTGCTCAGTGGGGTCATGGTTACGGTGAGTTACCCAAGAAAGACAGTGGTTTTTACAACACAGATAAGGGTGCGTTTCGTAATCATCCCTGCACTATCTGGGCTCAAGAAAACTTTCGTTGGTTAATCAGTCATGGTCTTGCTTTGTGTGCTGAGTACACACACAGGTATAATAAGACACATGCATGTCAGTTTACTCTAGAGTATGCAGACATTATATTTCCAACCATTGAATGTCCTACTCCATTCACACGTGCTATGCCTGATGAGTTAAAGAATGATACAAGCATAGACACTACCACTGCTTACAAAAAGTATATCTGTAGTAAGTCTTGGGTCTCAACAAATTACTTACGTGATCCATCCAGAAAACCTAGTTGGTTGACAGACTGATCATATTCTGATAAGATGGGTGGGTAATACCACCCATTTTTTATGCACGGAAATTTGGAACCCGAAGAAAAAGTATTCGGCAATAGCATCACAGTATATTCAACTAAAGGTTGTTTCTATTGTGAACAGATGAAACTTCTCATGGACAGAGCAAAACTTTCGTTCACTGAGATTGAAGTGACTGATAGTATGAAAGATTCTTTCATTGACATGTTCCCTGACGCTAAGGGATATCCGTATGTTATAATGGACGGTAAACCTGTTGGTGGTCTTGTTGAGACTGCTAAAGTTTTGCTTAAGAAAGGATTAATTAGTGCCAAAGAAAAATAAGACTCCCGATGCCTCCATAAATAAAGGCATAGAACTTATGCTCAGGAGGGATAACATCAACACCACACCAAAGAAAGGTATGGGTTTTAATAAAGCGTTCTCCATCTTTAATAGGAATTGGTATTTTAATATCGAACTACGATGGGAGAGTAATAAAATATAGTATAGGAGAGTCACGATGACAGATTCAATGATCCTTTTTTTCTCGGCAACAATTTCATTTTTGTTTTTGTGTGTCGGAATAGTTGCAGGTTGGACGGCAAAAGATTTTGTTCATGATTACATGTGGTCCAGAGATGAAGTCTCCTATCACCCTGAGATGTATGATGAAAATGGTATGATGATTAATGAACAACTATTATCAGTAAAATTTATTAATGAGGATGAAATAGATGAAACTCTTGATGCATGAGGTACTTCAGAAAGTATCTAACGCAAAGACAAAGAAAGAAAAGATCGCACTGTTGCATGAGTATAACACTCAAGCATTGAGATCTTTATTCATAATTAACTTCGATGAATCTGTGATAAGTATGTTACCACCAGGTGATGTACCTTACACACCTAACGATGCACCCGAAGGTACAGAACACACTAACCTACAGAAGGAAGCACGATTACTTCATCACTTCTTTAAGGGTGGTTCTAATGTTAAGCAGGCTAAACGTGAGAGTATGTTTATTCAAATGCTTGAAGGACTTCATAAGGGTGAAGCAGAAGTGTTGATCCTTGCTAAGGATAGAAAACTTGGTAAGCGTTGGAAGATCACTAAAGCATGTGTGTCTGAAGCTTATCCACAGATACAATGGGGTAATAGATCATGAAGAAGTTGTGGCAGTGGGTTCTTAAACTATTGCCAAAGAAAAAGACTAAACCTATTGACATTAAAGATCCATGGGGTGAATGAAAAAAGATATCTTTGCTATTCCAATCTTCGAAGAGAAGATTAACCTGAAAAAAATAAAGACTGGCGTTGGTGAGTTCGCACCTACTTGGGAGAGTGGTGTACTCACCACTTTTAATAGTGGACTACATGTATATGACAGTACGTGGAACTACCTATTGACAGTGGTCAAACCTCTGCTAGAATCCTTACCAGATCCAATTGAATCTATTAAGTTCATGGGTATGTGGAGGAACAAGTATGATCCTACATCCTATCAGGGATACCACATTCATCCAGGTTCTCAGTGGAGTTTCATTATCTACGAGGATGTAACGTCCAAGACTTCGTTTGTTAATCCTATCATGCCATTGGTTCAGAACCACATGGGAGATAACTCAAACGTATTTCCAATGGACTACAGACCTAACCTAGAACCAGGATCTATGATACTCTTTCCTTCCTTTCTAGGACATCAAGTTTTACCAGGAAATACTGGAACAACAGTGTCTGGTAACATAATTGTGGAGTATCAATAGCTACTATCATAGATAAAATAGACGCATTACTATTATGAGACTAGGAGTATTATGTTCTGGCAACGGAACCAACTTCGAAAATATTCTCAGGTCTTGTTGGGAAGACGAGGTTGTGTTGATGATACACAACAAGAAGGATTGTGGTGCTGCTAAGAGAGCAGAAAAGTTTGGTGTCCCTCATTGTTATATAAAACATAAAGATGAGGAACAGATCATTCAACTAATGCAAGCATGGAGAGTTGATCTAATTGTTCTTGCTGGATACATGAGGGTGATATCACCTGAGTTTGTCAAAGCATTTCCCAATAGAATAATTAACTTACATCCATCACTGCTTCCAAAATACAAAGGACTTCATGCAATAGAACAAGCATTGGAGTCAGGTGATAAGGAAACAGGTTGCACAGTTCACTATGTGAATGATGAGTTAGATTCAGGTGAGGTCATTCTTCAATACGAAGTACCCATTGAACCTGATGATACTATAGAAACTTTAACCCCTAAAATACAGAGAAAAGAATATGCTATCCTTCCTGAAGCCATCAAACAAGTTAAGCAACGGAGAACAGTTGGAGTTAACTGATATAGTTTGCAGAATGTTATCAACAGACGGAGAAGTTTCATTGAAGGAACGAATCTGGATGCAAGGCAAACTCGATAATAATATAGTTGCTAGAAAGTTGGTTGGCAGTATGCTCTGCCCTGATTATGTACCTCACTCTTACGAGGTCAATGATTAAAACATTATAAAAGTGTATCGTATTTGACCGTTACACTTGACTAAATAATTTTGTCATGCTATCATGACATTACGTTCAACCCATAAGGGTCGCAAGTAAGCCGACACGGAACGGATCGTTCATCCCATGTATCATCTGCTTCTTCTTACTACTTCTCTGACCTGTCTCGAAAGACAACTCCTCATTGAGAAGATGTCAATCGCTAGAGGTATAACAGAGGAGGTACGACTTGAATTAGTTCAGGTTGTTATGGAAGATGCACCTTATTGTTGGGACGCAAATGCCGACTGAAGGAACGGGGTTCATCCACCCTATCCAGAGGACAAGCCAATGGCACAAGTCACTTACCGTGGAGTCAAGTACGACTCTGAAGCGTACCGTCAAATGGTACAAGCAGAAGCTCAAAAGAGAAACCATGATCTAATGTATCGTGGAATCAAAGTAGAACGCAAGTTCGCTTCCAAGAGCTGAAACAAAATCACAATGTGATTTCTATGAATCCTGGAAAATTTTTTCCAGGATTTTTTTGTTGTAAAAGTTCTTCACATATGCTACAATAAATATACAATGAACCGAAGACACTATGGACAGAGAAAAACTTAAGCTAATTGTTAAGAACATGAAGAGCCTTGTTGATTGCTTAGAAGCAGAGGTATATTCTGATCCAAATGCATACGTATGGACGACCCCCAAAGAAAAGAGACTAGAAAAACAGCGAAGAGAATAATAAAGCTTGCCAAAAAGCATCCAGACTGGTATACTGATATGGATGTGAAGTACGCCAAACTTATACGGAGATCCCTGAAGAAAAAGAATGCAACAAGTGAAATTGACATCCGTGACTCCCAAAGCGGAGGAAACGATGGGTTACGTGGCGAGAGTCAGCAACCCGAACAACCAAAGCAACCCAAACGTAGCTGGATTGCTAAAGTATTGCATAAAGCATCAACATTGGTCGGTCTTTGAGCAAGCACATATGACTCTAGAAATTGAAACTACTAGAGGATTAGCAGCACAAATATTAAGACACAGATCATTTACATTCCAAGAATTTAGTCAGCGTTATGCTAACACTAATTTCTTAGACAGTATGATATGTGTACCTGATCTTCGTAGTCAGGACTTAAAGAACAGACAGAACAGTAACGATGACATCCCACAAGATAAAAAGGATGCTCTTCAAGCAAAGATCGCTGTTCATTTTAGTGATGCAATGGATTTATATGACGAACTCTTAGATGAGGGTGTCGCTAAGGAGTGTGCTCGGTTTGTACTACCTCTTGCTACACCGACTCGGTTATATATGACAGGTAGTGTACGTTCTTGGGTACATTACATAGACCTACGTTCTGCACATGGAACACAGAAAGAACACATGGATATTGCAGAGATGTGTAGGTCTATTTTTATTCAAGAATTTCCTATAGTATCAGAAGCATTGGGGTGGAATTAATATGCCAACATATCCAGTAAAACATAAAGAAACAGGAGAGACTAAAGAACTCTCCATGACAATGAAAGAATATTGTGAGTGGAGGGATGATAATCCTGACTGGGACAAAGACTGGCAAGCAGGTGTCTGCGGTGAGGTTACAGAGGTTGGTGACTGGCGTGATAAAATGTCAAAGACACATCCAGGTTGGAAAGATGTTATTGGTAGAGTTGGAAAGGTTGATAATGGATTCGACCGTCGTGGATATGATTGGAGCAATTAATTATGGCAGGACGTAAACAAAAAGTACCCGATCCTCGATCAATGTCTAAGAGACAGTTGAGGCGTAAGAAACCTATTGATTCTTCTTACATGACAGACATACAACCCTTGACTGAGAATCAAGAGTTGTTCTTTAAAGAGTGGGGTGCAGACAAGAACCTCTTTGCTTATGGATGTGCTGGTACAGGTAAAACATTCATGGCATTGTATCTTGCACTCAAGGATGTACTAAATGATTTCACACCATTTGAAAAGGTTTATCTTGTTAGATCATTGGTAGCAACAAGAGAGATTGGTTTCCTACCAGGAGATCATGAAGACAAGTCTCTCCTATATCAGATACCATATAAGAATATGGTTCAGTCGATGTTTGAGATGCCTGATGATGCATCCTTCGAGATGCTTTATGAGAATCTTAAACATCAAGAGACCATATCATTTTGGTCTACATCTTTCCTACGTGGTACAACATTAGATAATTCTATTATCATAGTGGATGAGTGCCAGAACCTTAACTTCCACGAGTTAGATTCTATTATGACTCGTGTTGGTCAAGACTCTAAGATTATGTTCTGTGGTGATGTAAATCAGACAGACTTAACTAGAGACAAAGAAAGGAATGGTATCATAGACTTCCAACGTATCCTTGAGAACATGGAAGAGTTTTCTATGATAGAATTCGGAGTGAATGATATCGTTCGTTCTGGATTGATCAAGTCCTATCTCATTAGTAAAATGCAGTTAGGATTATGATCTTTACACACAGGGATGGCATTAGTCCCATTCAAATGGAAGCTAAGATGATAGAAGGTAGGAGGTTATACTCCACTCCTTATGGGAGGAACTATCCTTCTATCACTACAGTCATTAGTAATAACGCTGCCAAGAAAGCAGGTATTGCTAAGTGGAGAGCAAGGATTGGTAGCACTAAAGCGGATGCTATTTGCAAACGTTCTACTACTAGAGGTACTACGTATCATGCTATCGTTGAAGACTACTTCAATAATAGATTAGATATAGATTCATACAAAGAATCTCCACTCCCTGTAGTTATGTTTCAGCATAGTAAGCATGTACTAGATCGGATAAATAATATATTCTTACAAGAAGCAGCACTATACTCAGATCATTTAGAAATAGCTGGTCGTGTAGATTGTATCGCTGATTTTGATGGAGTACTATCTATCATAGACTTTAAGACTGCTGCTGAACCAAAGAGAGAACAATATCTTTACGATTATTATGTCCAAGAGACAGCATATGCTTGCTGTTTACAGGAGATTTATGGTATAACTGTTAAACAACTCGTGACTATTGTTGCATGTGAAAACGGTGAGACCCAAGTCAAGGTGCTTCCACCGAAGAAAGAGTTTCTCTTAAAACTAATACAATATCGAAGCGAGTACCAAGACAAGTATGGATAAATCAAAATTACTAGAGGATAAATTTATGACACCTGCAAAATTTTCGCAGGAAGTTGAGAAGATTGCTGTCCATAATTCTGACATGAATTATATTGATGCAGTTCTACATTTCTGTGAAGTGAATGAGATCGAAGTGGAATCAGTACCTAAGTTACTATCAAAACCACTCAAAGAAAAGATTAAATATGAAGCACAGAAGTTAAACTTCATCAAGAAAACATCAAGAGCAAAATTACTTTTAGTCTAATGGGTAAATTCTTTCAGTCCGAACTAGTACGTGGTACAATTCAAGAGATGACAATACTCCAAGAGTTTTGTTTTAAATCTGCCATGAACCTTCCCCTATTGTCGAAGGAAAAACAACTAGAATATTTTGATGCATTAATTCAGTTGATAGAAAAGCAGAAGATCTTTTACACACGTGTTAAGTTGTCTGATGATCCAGAGGCAGAGTCTATCAAAGAGAACATGAAGCAAGCAGCACTGTTGCTTGGTGGAGATCCAAACATGAATGTCATGGATATGTTTGACGATTTGTTAAAGAAAGTTACAGCATACAGAAATCATGTTGAAGGGCTTGACAAAGGTTCTTAACCGTGCTATAAATATAAATGTCGGGGTAGCTCCCTGACACGGGAGTGACTGAATCAAACTTGCTGGCAATGGTCTAGTTAAGGTGATGAGTCAGAGGTGGTGCTCGCTGTTGGGAACAACAGAACTGTCCAACCAGACAGGACTCATGCAACACAGTAAAAATTTACTTATGTAGAAATGCCCTGTGTTTGTAGGTATACATTATTCCTACCTCCCACCCCAAATCCAATTAAATCTAAAACAATATGTCATTCGCAGAATTAAAGAAAAAATCAAGTAGCAATTTTCAATTCCTTCAGAAGGAACTAGAGAAGTCATCATCAAACAGTAATGCTGATGATAGATTTTGGAAACCAGAAGTTGACGCAAGCGGTAACGGTTATGCAGT
>Ga0066371_10000274_pt1 | contig 11705 bp, 13 predicted proteins | sample Knorr_S15_td_DCM_FD_71214 | JGI IMG/M metagenome (GOLD analysis project Ga0066371, IMG submission 71214) | Marine microbial communities from Southern Atlantic Ocean transect - Knorr_S15_td_DCM_ad_63m_LV_B | ecosystem: Environmental > Aquatic > Marine > Oceanic | place: Southern Atlantic ocean... | reverse complement strand
TGAGGTTTGGTGGATGATCACAAAACATAATCCTTTAAAAAACTTAGAGGAATATCTTCCTTTTGACGAAAGAATAGAAAAAATTAATTCATTAATAAGAACAAGTAAAATCAAGGTTGTACACTTTGAAGATAAAGTTCAATCTAATTATTTAATCGATAATGTTAAATATATAAATAAAGAATTTTATAATGATAAATTTATTTTTCTGATGGGAAGTGATTCATTTTGTGAAATGGATAAATGGAAAAACCATGACGATATACTGCATAAAATACCAATAGCTATTTTTAATCGTCAAAGTTCGGAGGAGGAGATCCTCAAATTAGAAGTTGCTAAGAAATATGAAAAATTTAGATTAAATATGGATAATAAACAAAATATCTATAAAACATTACCTTCCTGGATTTTTATTGATAACTTTAGCGAAAATATTTCATCTTCAGAATTAAGATCAAATTAAACTAACATGAACATTTTAAAAAACATCCTTGATGATCTCGAAGAAAATAAGGCTATCGATATTATTTCAATTGATGTAGCAAAAAAAACTTCGGTAACGGATCATATGGTCTTTGCAAGCGGTACATCAAATAGACATATCAATTCAATGTCAGAATCTATTTATACTAAGCTAAAAAAGCTTGATATAAAAGACTCTAGGATGGAAGGCAAAAATAGTGGCTGGGTAATCATTGATAGCGGTGATGTCATAGTCCATTTATTTAAAATAGAATCAAGAAAATTTTATAATCTTGAAAAAATGTGGTCTGCAGAAATAGAATAATCAAAAAGTGATTATAGAATTACTATATCAAGATAAATTTAAATTTAATTTTGAAGAAGATCTTTTCAATAAATATAGTGAAAGATTAGAAAATATTTCCAAACAATCTATTGTCCATTTCACTCAAAGAAAAGTTTCTGAAAAAAAGATGCTTGATGAGATCGATAAGAAAAAAAGCAGTACTTATATAGTTATTTTGGAAGAAAATGGAAAAAACTTAAACACTGAACAATTCAAAGATATTATTTTTAATTCTTCTGCAAAAAAAATTATTTTTTTAATTGGAGGAACGAATGGTTTCAAAAAAAATGTTCTAGAAAAAGCAGATCTAACAATTTCTCTAAGCAAAATGACTTTGACTCATTCCTTTGCAGCAATACTTTTATCCGAACAAATATATAGATCTGTTACTATTAAAATAGGACACCCATATCACAGAGAATAAATCTAGATTTTAGAAATGTGTTCTAACGTCTTATCTAAAGATTTTTTTAATTTTTCTATAAGCTCATCAACATTATCGTTTGAAAAAGTTAGAGGCGGACAGAAGATCATTCCATCTCTTACAGCCCTCATAACAAGACCATTTTCAAGACAATAATCTCGGCAGATTGTTCCAACTGTTCCAGTGTCTTCAAACATAATCTTTTTTTCTTTATCTTTTACAAGTTCAACACAGCCTATAAAACTTTTCATTCTCACTTCACCAACTAAAGGATGTTCAGATATTTCCTTCATTCTTTCTTGCAAATATATTGAAGTATCCCTTGATTTCTCAATAAGACTTTCTTCTTTAATTATTTTTAAATTCTCTATGGCTACTGCGCAGGCCACAGGATGCCCAGAATAAGTGTAGCCATGATAAAACTCCCCTCCTTCATTAATAATTACATCAGAAACACGTTTTCCGATCATAATTCCTGAAAGAGGTACATAGCCTGATGTTATACCTTTAGCCATAGTAATAATATCTGGTTGGATATTATATGTATCACTTCCAAACCAATTGCCTGTTCTTCCGAATCCACAAATAACTTCGTCAACTACCAAAAGAATATCGTATTTTTTACAAATCTCTTGGACACGTGGCCAATAATTATCTGGAGGTATAATCACACCACCGGCACCTTGTATTGGTTCGCCAATAAATGCTGCTACATTCTCGGGACCAAGCTCAATAATTTTTTCTTCTATTTTATTTGCAGTATGAATTCCAAAATCCTCGTCTGACATTCCATCCGAATATTTATATGAATATGGAGGCATTACATGGGCAAAACCTGGTAATGGTAGATCACCTTGACCATGCATTGCGGCCATTCCTCCAAGACTTACTGAAGCCATTGTGCTTCCGTGATAGGCATATTCACGACTAACAAAAGTTTTTTTTGTCGGACAACCTTTAAGATCCCAATACCTTCGGACCATTCTAACAACTGTATCGTTAGCTTCAGATCCACTTGAAGAGAAGAATGCATGGTTTAAATCTTTTGGGGTTAATTCAGCCAATTGGCGAGATAGTTCTATAGCTGGAACGGTAGCTGTCTTAAAAAAAGTATTATAATAAGGCAATTCCTGCATTTGCTTGTAAGCAACTTCTGCTAAATTTTTTCTTCCATAGCCAACATTCACACACCAAAGTCCTGCCATTGCGTCTAAAAATTGTTTGTTATCACTGTTTGTTAAATAAACTCCATCAGCTTTTGTGATAATAATGCTTCCTTCTTTTGCGAGTTCTTTATAATCAGTAAATGGATGCATATGATGAGCAGTATCAATCTGCTGCCATTGCTCTGTTGTTCTATTTAAGTGTGCCATAATTATTTAAATGCCTGTATTCCTGTAAGATTGCGACCCATAATCAAAGTATGAATATCATGGGTACCTTCATATGTCTTCACCGTTTCAAGATTTAACATATGTCTTATAACATGATACTCATCTGATATTCCGTTTCCACCTAAAATATCTCTCGCATTCCTTGCAATTTCAAGACATTTTGAAGCATTATTTCTTTTAATAAGGCTAATCATATTTGCATCAGCTTCATTTTCATCCATTAATCTACCAACCCTTAATGCGGCTTGAAGACCTAACGCGATCTCAGTTTGCATATCTACTAGTTTATTCTGCACAAGTTGAGTAGCAGCAATTGGTTTTCCAAACGCAATTCTATCAAGAGCATATTGACGAGCAGTAGAAAAACAAAACTCGGCTGCACCAAGAACTCCCCATGAGATTCCATAACGTGCACTGTTCAAGCATTCAAAAGGGCCTCTAAGTCCTGTTACATTTGGCAATAAATTATCTTCAGTACAAAATACATCCTCTAAAACTACCTGGCCCGTAGAAGAAGCACGCAGTGACATTTTGCCTTCTATTTTTGGAGTAGATAATCCTTTTGTTTCTCGATCAATAATAAATCCTCTAATTACTTCGTCATCATCTTTTGCCCATACAATGATAACATCTGCAAAAGGTGAATTACTAATCCATGTTTTTGTACCATTAATAAGATATCCGTCTTTTACTTTTTTTACTCTTGTCTTCATTGATCCAGGATCACTTCCTGCATCAGGCTCTGTTAACCCAAAACTTCCAACCATTTCACCCTTCGCTAATTTTGGAAGATATTTTTGTTTTTGTTCTTCGGAGCCAAATTTATAAATTGGTAGCATTACTAAACTGCTTTGAACTGACATAACTGATCGATAGCCACTATCAACTCTTTCAATTTCACGTGCAATTAATCCATAAGAAACATAGTTTGCACCAGCACAATCATATCCTTGAATAAATGAACCGAGAATCCCTAAATCTCCCATTTCTTTGACTATTTCTTTACTAAAGTTCTCATTTCTATTATCGCCAATAATTCTTGGCATTAACTTATCCTGACAATAAGCTTTGACTGATGATTGAAGAATCTGTTCATCAGAAGACAACTGATTCTGACTAATCAATATATCTTCCCAAGAACTCAAAGATTTTCTTTCAGATTTTTTATTCTCAATATTTATGACCATACAAAAATGTTATATGCTATATATAAAGCTAGTAAACTAAATTTTAACTATATGTATTCACCAAATAAGCCACTTGTAGCAGTATTTGCCGATGTTGTCGTTAAAGAAGATACTCAAAGAAAGTACCATGCAGCTGGAGCTAACTATATTAAGGCAGTCTCTAATGCAACAAGCTGTATCCCAATTATTTTGCCTGCTCTTGGAGAATCAGAAAATTACAAAAATGTTATAAAAAATTTTGATGGAGTATTGCTTACTGGAAGTTTATCAAATGTCTATCCTGAATTTTATAACAAAGAAAAAGTTGTTGAACCACTTGATATAGATCGAGACAAAACTGTTCTTCCAATGATAGATTTTATTTTTGAAAAAAAGATTCCTCTTTTAGCAATTTGTCGTGGGTTTCAAGAAGTTAACGTTGCCTTAGGTGGCTCACTTCATGCTGACATACATGATGTTCCTGGAAGAATTGATCACAGAGCTCCTGATTCAAAAGATCCCGAAGTTCAATTTGCCAAACAACATGAAGTTTATTTAACCTCAAATGGAAAAATGGAAAAACTTGCTGGCACTCCTACTATTGATGTAAATTCATTACATACTCAAGGTATTGATAGTCTTGCAAATGACTTAGAAATTGAAGGTGTAGCAAAAGATGAAACAGTAGAAGCTATTAGTCTTAAAAACTACGATGGTTATTTTTTTGGAGTACAATGGCATCCTGAATACACTGCAACCACTGATGATTTTTCAAAAAAATTATTTAAATCTTTTAGCGATTCGGTTGAAAAAAAGAGTTTAGATAGAATCAAATAATAAAATTACTGTAGATGACAGTACCTATTGTTAATATTGATAGAATAATTACAACAATCTGTCGTGACGTATTTTTCTTTGTCAGGAAATTAAAAATTAGTCCGCCTCCCCAACACCACAAAGAATGAGATATTGTTTGAATAGTAAAAAATGTAACTGCAACTATTGAAACTTCCATTAACCAATTGATTTCTACCTGAGCATTGCCGAATGAAGTAAATTGAGTGTACGCAGCTATAATCATAGCCCAGGCTTTAGGATTTAATGGGTGTACTAAAAGACCATTCATCAAACTTGGAATATGATCTTGATTCTCCGAATTATTCTTATCTAATTTTAAAAAAAGAATTTTCCACGAAAGCCAGCAAATATATGCTGTTCCAACAATCTTAATTATATTAATCAGCATTTCATTGGAATGAATTAGACTTAAAAATCCTAAACCTAATCCTATCGTCAGAAACAGCTTGCCACACGTAACCCCTATAACAAAAGGAATTGATTTATAAAATCCAAATCTTGCTCCTGAACTCATTAAGACTAGGTTTGCCGGACCAGGTGTAACAACCATAATTGTCGCAAAAATAAAAAAAGCAGGATATATACTAAGACTCATTTTATCTATTTTTAGATATTAAGATTGAAGTATTAATCGCTGAAATCAAACTTGTCTCGTTTGCAATAAATTTTTTAGAAATATCAAAACCTGTTCCGTGGTCAGGGCTTGTTCTCACATAAGATAATCCTGCTGTGTAATTTACTGTATTTTCAAAATCTATAACTTTAGCTGCGATTAAAGCTTGATCATGGTACATACAAAGAAATGCATCGTATGTCTTTAAATTGCTAGATATAAAGGCTGAATCTGCAGAGATAGGACCATTTATTCTGATTTTCCTTTTTTTACATTTTTTAATTGCTGGAATAATAATTTTTTTCTCTTCGTCACCAATTACACCTTTGTCTCCTGAATGTGGATTAAGTCCAGTAATTGCGATTTTAGGATTACCTTTTTTAAAATCTTTTTTTAGAGTCCTGTTAATCAATTGACTAGTTTCTACGATCAATTTCTCTGAAATATTCTGAGAAACTTTTTTTAATGGTAAATGAGTAGTTAGAGGAACAGCTTTTATCTTACTGTTAATCATCATCATGCAAAATGATTTTTGCTTGTCTTTTTTTGCTAGGTATTCTGTGTGACCTTTAAAATTTTTTTGAATTTTATTAATAATCTCTTTTGAAATAGGATTAGTTACCATAGAAGTAGCATCGCCATTTTTTACAAAATAAACTGCCTTGTTGATAGATTCTAATATACTCCTTGAATTTTTTTTGTTTGGGAAACCAAGCTTTGTTTTTTTATCAATTTTAATTGCAAATACTGGCAAATAATTCTTAAAGCATTTTAAAGCATCTTTAGGATGATCAATAATTTTTATCTTTACTTTAACTCCCATTTTTTTGATTATTTTCTCAACGTATGAGGGATCATGAATAACAAAAAAAGGTGTCTTAATTTTTTTACTTTTCCAAGTCTTAATGGTGATCTCAGTTCCAATTCCTGATGGATCTCCCATAGTTAATACAACAAGATTTTTTTTATTTATTTTATTCATTAAAATATTCCAAAAAATTTCTTCTTAAACTTACTCTCACAATCCTGTAATTGGTTTTGATAATTATTTGCACGAGATTTAACTTGGTTTGCAACATCAATTAGCCAGTCTTTACTTTTATAAGTTTTATTTTTAAACCCTCCATGCCCTTCATGATAAGCAAGGTACTGATTATAAGCATCATTCTTACTAATATTATTTATCGTATATGTTTTATTAATATACCAACCGGTAAAATCTGCAGCATCTGCAAAATTAACACGGGAAGCCAATGGTTTATTATTTTCTTCCCTATACCAATCCCATGTAGCATCTACAGCTTGGGTATATCCAAGTGAACTAGATTTTCTCTTCCATGGTATAATCCCTAATAACTTTGTTCTCTCTGGTTTTATCCTATTTTGGAAAGCTGACTCTTGTCTCATAATTGCCATCTGCACATGAATTGGTGCTCCCCATTTCTCCTCAGACTTATTAACAATACGATACCATGAAGATTTTTGTTCAAAGATACTACAGATATTTTGTTGTTGCTTTGGAGGTTTGCTTGCGCAACCAGCAACTAGTCCAAGAAAAATTATAAATATAATTATTACTCTCATTTAATAATGCATTTACTTTAGAGAATTTAGATAATACCTTTCCCAAACCTTAAATGAAACAAATAAATCAACCTATACTTTTAAGCTGGATCCTCCTTTTATCTCTCGCCACTATATGGGGAGTAAATTTTCTTTTTATAAAATTAGCTGTTCTAGAAGTAGGTCCAATTACAAATGTTTTCGGCAGACTTACAATAGCTGCTGTTATTCTTTATTGTTGTATGGTTTTTACTGGCAATAAATTAATTCTAAAACCTAATTATGTAATTTTTTATTTTGCCATTGGTGCTTTGGGGTCATCAATACCATTTTTTTTAATTTCGTCTGCAGAACAAAACATTGATGCAGGTCTTGCAGGAGTTTTAATGTCTCCAATGCCTTTATTAACTTTAGCTTTATCAGCAATAATCTTAAAGAATGAAAAAATAAATTTTTTAAAAGTATTAAGTTTTTTTATTGCGGCTTTTGGTCTCGTAGTCTTATTTGGATTTGAAAACTTATCTCAATTAGGTGGAGAAAACAAAATACAATTTTATAGTCAGTTGGCAGTTTTACTAGCAGCTTCTTGTTATGGACTAAATGCAATAATCTCGAAGCTTGTGCCCAAAATAAATTTTATTTCTCTTGCGACTGGGACAACAATTGCAAGCGTCATAATAATATTTCCCTTCACAATTATTTTTGAACCTTTTTGGCTTGCAAATTATGGCTCGCAGTCAATCATAGCTATTTCTGTTCAGGGTATCTTTGGAACAGCTATAGCAAATCTTTTATTTTTTAAAATAATTGAGTTAAAGGGGCCTGTATTTTTATCCTTAATAAACTTTATGATTCCTTTGATTGCTTATTTCTCTGGCGTACTTTTTCTTAGTGAAACTATAAAAATCAATGTTTTAATATCTCTTGGTTTAATTTTATTTGCTTTATACCTTAATCACCGAGCCTAATTAATGAATTGCTCACAATACATCACTCACGTATTGTAATAGTTAAATGCTAAGTATTAAAAATATTTCAAAAAGCTTTGGTGGAATTCAAGCTGTAAATGATGCCTCTTTAGAAATTAAGAAGGGTTCAATTACTGGCCTAATAGGTCCCAATGGTGCTGGAAAAACAACTTTATTCAATATTATTGCAGGAAACCTGGAGCCAAATTCAGGTCAAATATTTCTTGAAGAAGATAATATCACTTCACTTCCATCATATAGACTATTTGAAAAGGGAGTTTTAAGAACTTTCCAAATAGCACACGAATTCTCAAAAATGACAGTACTCGAAAATTTAATGGTAGTTCCTGGATCACAACTAGGTGAAAAAATATTAAATACTTGGTTTCAAAGGGGAAAAATTAAGGAAGAGGAAAAAATAATTAAGAAAAGAGCTGAAGAAGTCATAGAGTTTTTAAATTTATCTCATTTAACATATGAACTTGCTGGCAATCTATCTGGTGGGCAAAAAAAACTCTTAGAACTTGGTAGAACAATGATGGTTGATGCAAAAATAGTTTTACTAGACGAAGTTGGCGCAGGAGTTAACAGAACACTGCTAAATGATATAGCAAATGCTATACAAAAACTAAATAAAGAAAAAGGATACACCTTCTGTATGATTGAACATGACATTGAATTTATTGGAAAGCTTTGTGATAAAGTAATTGTTATGGCCGAGGGTTCAGTTCTTGTAGAAGGACAGATTGAAGAAATCAAAAAAAATGAAAAAGTAATTGAAGCTTATCTTGGCAGAAGTGGTGCTGTATGAATAAATATTTCTCTAGCAGTAACATGACTGGTGGATACGGAGGAGTAGATATTTTAAATAACTGTGGAATAGAAGTTAATCAAGGAGAAATTTCTGTAGTTGTTGGACCAAATGGTGCTGGCAAATCAACCGCAATGAAAGCAATGCTTGGAATGATTTCACTAAAATCTGGGGAAATAATTTTAAATGGAAAAGATATTTCAGACCTAACTCCTGAGGACCGTGTTGCACAAGGCATAGCTTTTGTTCCACAAACAATGAATATCTTTAGTGAGCTAACTGTTAAAGAAAATCTTGAAATGGGTGCATTTCTAAGAAATGACAATATTGATAAAACAATTGAGGATGTTTATAAACTTTTTCCAATTCTAAAAGATAAAAAAAATCAATTAGCCGGTGAATTATCTGGAGGTCAACGCCAACAAGTTGCTGTTGGTAGAGCTTTGATGACCAAGCCATCAGTTCTTATGTTGGATGAGCCTACTGCAGGAGTATCACCTATTGTAATGGATGAACTATTTGATCGGATAATTGAGATAAAAAATACTGGTGTTGCAATAATTATCGTTGAACAAAATGCGAAACAAGCATTATCTATAGCCGATTTTGGGTATGTATTAGTAGGTGGAAAAAACAAATTTACAGGCAAAGGAAGTGAATTACTTAATAATCCTGAAGTAAGAAAGGCATTTCTTGGGGGTTAGTATGGAAAACTTTGAGATTTTAAATGCTTTAATTCTTCTTGCTAATTTTGTTATTGTTCCGGCGATTTCTTATGGAAGCCAACTTGCTATCGCTGCACTTGGAATAACAATTGTCTATGCTGTCTTAAGATTTTCTAATTTTGCACACGGCGATCTAATGTCTTTCGGAACAATGACGGCCATTCTTTTTACTTGGCTATTTCAAAGCTTAGGAATCACTGGAGGCGTGCTGCCTACAGCTTTAATAGCGCTTCCGTTTGCTATAGTAGTTACTGCTCTACTTTGCCTTCTAATAGATAAATCAGTCTATCGATTCTATAGAAAACAAAAAAGCCATGCTGTGGTCTTTATGATCGTTTCGGTTGGGGTAATGTTTATATTGAATGCTACTGTAAGATTTATTATAGGACCTAACGATAGAACTTTCTTTGATGGCGAAAAATTTTTAATAAGAGCTTTGGATTTTAAAGCGTCTACTGGCCTTGAGGAAGGACTTACAATTAAATCAACTCAACTTATTACGGTAATAGTTGCAATTATAACTATGCTTTTACTTTTTTATTTCTTACAAAAAACAAAGATGGGAAAAGCTATGAGAGCCTATTCAAATAATGAAGACTTAGCTTTACTCTCTGGAATTAACCCTGACAGAGTAGTTATGATTACATGGATAATCGTGGGGGCTTTAGCTACAATTGCCGGTGTCTTGTATGGATTAGACAAAAGTTTTAAACCTTTTACTTATTTCCAACTACTATTGCCCATGTTTGCAGCTGCAATTGTTGGCGGAATTGGAAACCCGATCGGTGCTGTAGTAGGAGGATATATAATTGCATTTTCAGAAATTATGTTAACCTATGCTTATAAAAAGTTTTTCATTTATTTATTACCCGAACATTTAGAGCCTTCTGGCCTAACTCAATTCCTTTCAACTGATTACAAGTTTGCAATTTCATTCATCATTCTAGTTATTGTTCTTATTATTAGGCCAACAGGTGTTTTCAGGGGGAAAACAATATGATCGAAAAATATCGAGCACCTTTAGCGTTCCTAGTAATGGCGTTATTGCTTATAATCGTTGGATTTGGTCAATCTTGGTCAGTTGCCTTGGGTATAATTAACCTCTGCATTATATCAGCCATTATGGCTTTGGGGGTTAATCTGCAATGGGGATATGCAGGATTATTTAATGCTGGAGTAATGGGATTTACTGCTCTAGGAGGTCTAACTGCAGTCCTTATATCTCACCAACCAATTTATGAAGCGTGGTCGAGTGCTGGCAGCGGTATTCTACTAAGTGGATTTATTTTAATATCTTCTGTATTAGGAATTTACTTTGTTCATAAAAAAATAGAAAAAATCTTACTTAAACGCATTCTAATTATATCTATCATTGGAATCACTCTATTTGGTCTTAATATTTTTTATGGACCGTCAATATCTATTATTGAATCAATCAATCCAGCAAAAACAGGTTTCCTTGGAGGACTTGGCCTTCCAATCATTGTTTCATGGTTAGTAGCTGCATTCGTTGCAGGATTTGTTGCTTGGATAATTGGAAAGATAACCCTTGGTCTACGCTCAGACTACTTAGCAATTGCAACATTGGGCATTTCAGAAATTGTTATTGCCGTCTTAAAACATGAGGATTGGCTTTCAAGAGGAGTAAAAAATGTTACTGGCTTAGATCGTCCAGTACCATATGAAATAGAGTTACAAGAAACTACTTGGTTTATTGATCTCATTGCATCAATTAATGCTTCCAAGCTTCAAGCTGTTCAGATTCTATCTGATAGACAAGATATACTTAACAAGCTTGTAATTGATGGATCTAGTATTTTTGTAAAACTTTGTTATGCAGGTTTATTTATTCTAGTCCTTTTAATTATTTATTTTCTAAGTCACCTTGCACTACAGTCTCCTTGGGGAAGAATGCTAAGAGCTATAAGAGATAATGAAGATGCTGCAAGTGCAATGGGTAAGAATATAGTTTCAAAGCATCTACAAGTTTTCGTAATTGGATCTGCTATCATAGGTATTGCGGGTGCAATGCTCACTACACTTGATGGACAATTTACTCCTGGATCTTATCAACCTCTGCGTTTTACATTTATTATTTGGGTTATGGTTATCGTTGGAGGCAGTGGAAATAATCTTGGTTCCATTTTTGGAGGTTTCTTTATCTGGTTTATGTGGATAGAGGCTGAACCGCTCTCAATTGCTTTTATTAGCTTGTTAACTAATGGACTAGATTATAACAGTCCTGTAAGAATGCATCTTATTGCAAGTGCACCACATCTCAGATTATTTATTATGGGATCGATACTGCTTTTGGCACTTAGATTTATGCCTCAAGGAGTGATACCTGAAAAAGTATCTAAAGAATAAGGCCCAGT
>Ga0066371_10000273_pt1 | contig 11715 bp, 13 predicted proteins | sample Knorr_S15_td_DCM_FD_71214 | JGI IMG/M metagenome (GOLD analysis project Ga0066371, IMG submission 71214) | Marine microbial communities from Southern Atlantic Ocean transect - Knorr_S15_td_DCM_ad_63m_LV_B | ecosystem: Environmental > Aquatic > Marine > Oceanic | place: Southern Atlantic ocean... | reverse complement strand
TAACCCAGTTCATGACCGTCTTTGGGTTCGCCATTCTTATCAAGACCCATGTCACCGGTGATCACACCCTGTATCTGATCGCCTTCCATGATGAGGTCAACGGCTGGAAAACCAGGGAAAATATTCACGCCCATGGCCTCTGCTTTATCTCCAAGGTATTTACAAAGAGAGCCGAGACTGATGATTCGATTGCCATGGTTCATGAGTGTTCTTGGCATTAAAAAATTTGGAACATTGATGGCACTGCTCTCTCCACTCAAGAATAGCATCTCATCTTTTTTTACTGGTGTTTGAATGAACGAATTCTCGGTTTTCCAGTCCGGCAAGAGTGTATCAAGAGCCCGAGTGTCTATGACGGCTCCCGATAGGATATGAGCTCCAATCTCTGACCCCTTCTCTAAAAGGCAAATGTTGAGATCTAGATTCTTTTCTTCAGAGATCTGCATGAGTTTTATAGAAGTTGAAAGACCTGCGGGCCCTCCACCAACAATCACAACATCAAAATCCATTGACTCTCTAACCATTCGGCTATTCTAACAATTATTTTTCTTGAAGTATCTGATATCGATACAAGAAAATGCCCCTCTCTAATCAAAGAGAGAGGCAATTCGTTGATCAAATTAAAGGTTGTAGCTAACACCTATGGAATAAGTTTTTCCGTAAATATCATATTGTGACAATTGGGAAGGATTACCCCAGTAATAGAATTCAGGCCTATTTCCTATATTGATGGCTTCTACTTTTACGCTGAGCTTATCATTAACTTTGTATTTTGCAGTCAGATCAAATTGCATATGTGAATCAACAAATCTGGAATTATCAAATGATGCTGTATATTCAGACCGAATTAATCTTTTTCAGGTTCGTAGGTAGGAGTGAAGTCTCTATACTCATCAAATGCTTCAATAACCTCTTCTATCGTTGCATTCACTCTGAGCACTCGAACCTCTTTAATACCTAACTCTTTGATTCCATCCAGACGGTGGTGACCATCGATTAAATAATTATCGATATCAATGATTAAAGGATTGTATCGATCCTCAAGCAACCAGCTTTTATCTCTGGCAAGGAGCTTAAATGCTCTCACTCTTTGTGTTTGAACCGGAGTAATTGAGTCTGCTTTGACCACTTCTTTTGTATATGAAAATTGACTATCATCCAAAATTTCCTGACTGAGTTGTGGCAGTTGATTTCGATCAAAATATTTCTCACTTGATAGTAATGTGGAAGAGAATGAAATGATAAAAAACAAAAAGAGTGCTCTTTTAAGCAATTCTCTCCTAGGGATTTTGGAAAAATTCGAGTAAGCGAACATTTTATTTACCTCGATACAAATTAAGATTTAATAGTACTATCAAAAGATAAGTAGATATAAAAAATTTTCGTAAATTTATCTAATTCAGAAGATGCATTACAACTTAGGCACGATCCACTATAATTCGTTAAACAAAATCTTAGATAGATAATCAATATGGCTGGAAAATTAGTGCTCTGTAGACATGGTCAAAGTGAATGGAACTTAGAAAATAAATTCACTGGATGGGAAGATGTTGGATTGACTCCGTTGGGAGAAGAAGAAGCTTTGGAGGCAGGAAGACAGCTGAAAGCAATTGATATCAATTTTGATATTGCCTTCACATCCTTATTAAAAAGAGCAAATAAGACTTTGTTTTCAATTCTTGAGCAAATGGATTTAACCTGGATCCCCATCACTCATGCATGGGAGCTGAATGAGAGACACTATGGTGCTCTGCAGGGAAAAAACAAAGCTGAAGTTGCAAAAGAATTTGGTGATGAGCAGGTTCATATATGGAGAAGAAGTTATGATATTCCGCCTCCATCAATTGATAATGAAGACCCATCACACCCAAGATTTGATTCTAAGTATGATGGAATTGATGAATTGCCATCTGGAGAAAGCTTGAAAGACACTCTATCAAGAGTGAAGCCTTACTGGGAAAATCAAATACTGCCAGAATTACTGGGAAATAAGGATGTTTTGGTTGTCGCTCACGGAAACAGTTTGAGATCGATGATTAAAATCATCGAGAAAATTGATGATGAGTCGATAGTGGGGCTTAACTTACCTACTGGAATTCCAATTGTTTATGAATTCAATGAAAATTTAGAGCCTGTCTCAAAGGATTTCTTGGCTGATTCTAAATCACTTCAAGCAGCTCAAGATGCTGTGGCTAATCAAGGCAAGTCTAAATGATCTATAGCCTGGATAATCAATCTCCAATTTTTAATGAGACAAACTTTATTGCTCCCGATGCATCAGTCATTGGAAATGTTGAGTTGAAAGAAAATGCGAGCATATGGTTTGGTGTAGTAATTCGAGGAGACAATGATCCAATTATAGTCGGTGAGAATTCAAATGTTCAGGATGGATCTGTTCTTCATACTGATGTTGGAGCACCACTTTTAATTGAATCGGGTGTAACCATTGGCCATAAGGTCATGCTTCATGGCTGCACCATTGAAGCTGATTCATTGATTGGAATTAATTCAACCATACTCAATCATGCTGTGATTGGAAAAAACTCAATAGTAGGGGCAAATTCACTGATCACAGAGGGAAAGGAATTCCCAGAAAACTCGCTCATCATGGGGTCACCAGCAAAAGTGGTCAGAGAGCTAAAGACTGAAGAAATAATGATGATTAAACTGTCCGCTCAACACTATGTAGAGAATGCCAAGCGATTTCAGAAAGATCTCACTGCTCTCTAAGTCGCATTAAACCCTCTTGAGTTGTTGATGCAACCAACTCTCCGTCTCTGGTAAATATTTCAGCTCTTGTGAAGCCTCTTGAGCCAGATGATCTTGTGCTTTCATATGAAAATAGATGCCACTCATCAATCTTCACAGGTTTATGAAACCACATAGCATGATCAAGGCTTGCCATTTGGAATCTGTTTTGAAGAAGATTTGTTCCATGAGGCAATATTGCAGTGGTCAATAAATCGTAATCAGAGACATAGGCTAATAATGCTTGATGAAGCTCAGTGTCATTTGGGACTTCGCCTTTTGCACGAATCCAACTCTGCTTCACTGGTTCACTGGTTTTATTTGTCAGAAAATGTGGAATCTGAACGGGCTTTGATTCAAAAGGTCTTTCTCTTGTAAGCATTCTTTTAATTCTGAGTGGCAATTGCTCTACCCACTCAGGCTTGATTAAATCAACAATATCTTCAAGCTCTTCGGGCTCCTTCACTTTTGGCATTTCTGATTGATGCTCTAAGCCCTGCTCTGGTTTCTGAAAGGATGCTGTCATGTTGAATATTTGGTGTCCGTGTTGCACTGCAATCACCCTTCTATTTGAAAAACTCCCTCCATCTCTTGCTCGATCAACTTCATATACAATTGGCGCCTCAAAATCTCCTCTTCTAAGAAAATAAGCATGCAAGGAATGAACTAGACGATCTTCGACCGTTGAAGATGCTGCTCTGAGGGCCTGACCTAAAACCTGACCGCCAAAGACTTGTGGGCTTCCTATGTCTTGACTCTCGCCTCTAAAAATATTCTTCTCAATCATTTCAAGACTGAGAATTTCAATCAAACGCTCAATGGAAGTATCGAGTGAGTTTTCCTGTGACATATTATTTCAAATAATAAAATGAGACTGTTTCTGCAACACATGCGGGCTTGTCTCTATTCTCAATCTCAACTGTGGTTTGAGCAGTCACTTGAATTGCTCCTGCCCTTTGTCTGACTTTGATGATCTCTGTTCTTGCTCGAACACGACTGTCTACTGGGACCATGTTCATGAATCTTACTTTATTTACCCCATAATTAATGGCTCTTTCTAAATTTGTAAATTTCACAAACTGTGCAGTCATTGCGGGAGTCATCGAGAGTGTCAGATACCCATGTGCAATTGTTTTTGAATCAGGCATTTCATCTTTTGCTCTTTCCACATCTGTATGAATCCACTGATGATCATGGGTTGCATCGGCAAAAATATTGATTTGTTTCTGATCTATCTCATACCAATCAGAAACACCAATTTCTGTTCCCTCGAGAGCCTTAAAATCCTCATAAGATGAAATTGTATGCGTCATTGATTAATAAATTTCTACTTGTCAGAGAGCAATCATACCCATAAATTCTTCTCTCGTTTGAGGATTCTCTCTAAACGCGCCCAACATACTTGAGGTAACCGTAGAACTTTCTGTTTTATGAATGCCACGAGTTGTCATACATTGATGCTTTGCATCCATAACGACTGCAACTCCTTTTGGCTCTAGAACTTCATTAATTACATTAGCAATTTGAGCTGTCATGACTTCCTGTGTCTGAAGTCTTTTTCCGAAGATATCTACGACTCTGGCCAGTTTACTGATACCGACAATTCTCTTATTTGGAAGGTATCCTACATGTGCCCAACCAAGAATTGGAACAATGTGGTGCTCGCAATGAGATTCGACCCTTATATTTTTCACAATCACCATCTCGTCATAGCCCTCTACTTCTTCGAAGACCTTTGATAGAACTTCTTTGGGTTCTATATCATAGCCAGCAAAGAACTCGTTGTATGCATTGACCACTCTTTTTGGGGTTTCTATGAGTCCTTCTCTATCAGGATCATCTCCCGCCCATTGAATTAGAGTTCTTACGGCACTTTCCGCCTGTTCTCTGGTAATGTTGTCTTTTTTGCTCATTTGTTCATCCAATTGTATGTTTATATTCGAGAAATTATAGAAATGAAGCCCATTATGCAAGTCTTCATTCAATATCAATAATATTCGCAATTTCTGGCGTCATGCGATTCAAATTATATAAAGCCTTTGCACTCTTTGGCTGAATAACCTTCATATTCATCTTTTTCAGTGTAATCTGAGGGCTCATTTTTTCAATTATCTGAGGATTCTCTTTTAATTTTTTTAATAGTTTTGGCTCGTATATGGCACATAAAGGTTCTATTCCTGTCTCATCATTTGAAAAAATGGTCACATCTTTTTCTTTTGCTCTCATTTCTAATAATTGATCTATTGTTTCACAATCTAAAAAAGGAAGATCACATGAGACGATGATCCATGGTGAATGAGCATCATGATTGGCAGCACTCATGATTCCTGCCATTGGACCTTTATAATCTGGATTATCGAATAGCATCTCATATTTTGACCGATGAGATTCAAGCTCCTGATCCCTCCTTAAGGATACAAATACTTGATCAGAGTGATTCATTAATAAATCAATGGTTCGATCAAGAATGGTAATCCCGTCAATTTTAATTAAGGCCTTGTCTGTGCCCATGCGCTTGCTGTGACCTCCAGTTAAGACCAAGGCTAGCATTTTCGAATGTGCCTAAGAAATGTCAGATTTTCCACCGGTCTTTTCTAATAATTCAATATCAGAAATAACAATCTCATGGCTGACTGATTTGCACATATCATAGATTGTAAGTGAGGCAACAGATACTCCGGTGAGCGCCTCCATTTCAACGCCCGTCTTACCATCTATGCTAACAGTACATGTGACTACAAGATCGGATTCATCATTAAAATCAATAGAAATATCACAAGCATTGATACTCAGTGGATGACAAAAAGGGATTAAGTCGTGAGTTTTTTTGACGGCTTGTGTGCCCGCAATAATCGCTGTTGTCAAGACAGGCCCTTTCTTTGATTCTATTTCACCGTCTTTAACGATATTCTTAATTTCATCTGGAAGTTGAACCACAGCAGATGCTTTAGCAGACCGATGAGTAATATTTTTCTTACTCACATCAACCATACCTGGCTGACTATTTTTTTTAATATGACTGAACATAATTCTAATTATTCATGGTTGGGATTTAACCAGCAAGATATAATGTAAATTTCTTATTTAAAAACCTATTGTTACAGGTAATAAATTTAGAATAATGGCAGATACTCTATTCGATAAAATTTGGAATAATCACACTATCTCTGACTTAGGAGATGGCAATGATTTAATTTATATTGATCGAATCTTTCTTCATGAAAGAACAGGCAGTGTAGCGCTTAAGAGCCTTGAAGAGAAAGGAATATCTGTCAGAAACTCCAAACAGGTCTTTGCAACTATAGATCATATCGTTGATACTCTTCCAGGCAGAGGGGATGAGACAATGATGCCAAGCGGATCACAGTTCATTGAATCATTCAGAGAATCTGTCAGCAGAGAGAAAATCAATTTTTTTGATTTGAATACATCTCGTCAGGGTATTGTTCATGTGGTCTCTCCAGAACAAGGCATAGCACTTCCTGGAATAACTTATATATGTCCAGATTCACACACATGTAGCTTAGGTGCACTAGGTGCTCTGGCATGGGGAGTTGGATCAAGTGAATGCGAGCATGCGCTTGCGACAAATACATTGATCAAGAAAAAACCAAAATCAATGCTTATCAGCATTAATGGCATACCAAAAGATGGGGTGACCGCTAAAGATATTATTCTTCATTTGATTTCAAAGCATGGAGCTAATGGTGCAAATGGATATGCGATTGAATTCCAAGGAGAAACCATTGATCGAATGAGCATAGAATCTAGGCTGACATTATGCAATATGGCAGTCGAATTTGGGGCAATGACTGGAATCATAAGTCCTGATAAAAAAACCATTGATTATGTTTCCGGCAAAGCATTCGCACCCAAGAAAGAAGATCAGAAATTGGCAGAAGAATATTGGGAAAGCTTGAAGTCAGATGATGGCGCATATTTTTCAGAAGTCATTGAGATCGATGCGTCAAAATTAAATACATATGTGACATGGGGAACTAGCCCACAACATGCCATCGAAATCAAAGAAAAGATACCGGCCATTGACCAAGCGAATAGCTCAAAAGAAAATGAATCTATTGAAAAAGCCCTTGATTACATGGGTCTGAGAGAAAATAATGCGATAAAAGGAACCAAAATTGATGCCGCATTCATAGGTTCTTGTACCAATAGCAGGTTGTCCGATTTGAGAGTTGCAGCATCTATCCTTAAAGGAAAAAAAATTGCTCCAGGTATCAAAGCGATCTGTGTACCCGGATCATCTAAAGTCAAAAAAGAGGCTGAATCAGAAGGTATAGATAAAATTTTTAAATCTGCTGGTTTTGAATGGAGAGAATCAGGCTGTTCCATGTGTTTCTTCGCCGGTGGAGAAAGCTTTGGCGAAGATGAGCGTGTAATATCAACCACCAATAGAAACTTTGAAAATCGACAAGGAAAGAAAACAAGAACGCACTTGGCATCACCAGCTACAGTTGCCGCCTCAGCCATCAAAGGTGAAATAACAGCCTTTCATCCGAAGGAAAAGCAAACATGAATCCAGTAAAAATAATTTCTGGAATTGCTGCACCTTTTACAAGGATCAATGTCGATACTGATGCGATCATTCCCAGCAGAGAAATAAAAGCCGTTTCAAAAAAAGGTCTAGCTGAGGGTCTTTTTTCAGAGTGGAGATACACTTCAATGAATGATAGAACACCAAATGATGAATTCATTCTCAATCGTGAACCATTTAATCGATCTGTCATACTTCTAACTGGAGATAATTTTGGCTGTGGCTCTTCGAGAGAACATGCTGTATGGGCATTGCAAGAATGGGGCATCCAAGCAGTGATTGGAACAACATTTGGATCAATTTTTTATGGCAACTGTATAAGAAATGGTCTACTTCCCATTAAAATCCCATCTGATAATCTACAAAGATTAATTGATTTTATTGAGAAAGACCCTGAATCAAATCAAATCCTAATTGACCTGGAGACATTGAGTATCAATTTTGGATCATCTGAGATTATTTTTGAATTCGATAAAAAATATCAGGCCTCACTCTTGGAAGGTCTAGATGAAATACAACAAACTTTAAAGCTCAATGATGAAATATCTTCCTTTGAAGAAAAACATCTAGTCCAGTATCCGTGGTTGTAAGGTAGCAATCTCAAAATAGATGTTTTTGCGATTAAATAGTTTATGATGTCGCTATGAAAAATATATTCTTATTTTTACTAATCATTCCATTGAGTATTCATGCAAATGAAAAGGATCATGAATTGCTTATGGCAACTCTATATGTTCAGTCTTCTGCAGAGTTTTATGCGAACTCAAGCACCATTTATCGTTCAGCACAAAATAACTTGGAAGCATTATTATTGGATAAAAACCACACAGCTGCAATTGAACAATTAGATAATTTTAGTGACAAACCCCCTGCGATCATTCTTGATGTCGATCAAACTGTTTTGGACAACAGCGCATATCAAGCCAGAATCATAGAAAAAGGAATCTCTTACCCAAATGGATGGTTTGATTGGGCAAAAGAAGAACAAGCTGAGTTCATGCCTGGAGTATTTGAATTCATGCAATATGCAGAGTCGAAAGGAGTAGAAATATTTTTTGTAACCAACAGAGATCTTGAAATTGAAAAAGCCACAGTCAATAACTATATAGCCCTTGGTTACGATACCTCCTCAGAGGATCATATACTTTCACGTGGTGAAAATGGATGGGGATCTAATAAAACATCAAGAAGGGAATTGATCGCAAAAGATTATCGAATAGTAATGATGTTTGGTGATAACTTCGGTGACTTTGTAGACATCAATGAAAACCTGCTTTCTCCAAAAGAAAGAGTTGAAACCATTAAAAAATATAAAAAATACTGGGGCACATCTTGGTATATGCTCGCAAATCCAATGTATGGAGCATGGGAAGGAGCCATCATTGATTTTGATTACAGCCCTCCTAGGAAAGAACTGGTCGATAAGAAGTTTGATGCATTAGACTCTAAATGAATCAAATCATTAAATACCTACTGGTAGCGATACTATCTATTGCTTTGACGATCTTTTACTTGGATCAATATGCACCAATTATTGTCGAAGTACCGGAAAAAACTTCACAACGAATGTCGATTGAATTCTCAAAAGAAATTGAAAGAAGGCAGCTAAAAAAAATCGAAAAAAAGGCGAAGAATGTCATCATATTAATTGGTGATGGCATGGGAATTAATCAGATCACAGCGTATAAAATTGCCAAAGGTGGGCCCAACTATTCAACAGCATTTGATCGGTTTCCATTCACAGGATTGGTCAAAGTACATTCCTTTGACAATCTCATTACCGACTCTGCTGCATCCGCCACAGCACTTAGCTCTGGCATTAAGACAAAAAATCGTTATCTGGGTGTCGATAGCAATGGTGATGATGTAGAGCTAATTACAGAAATTCTTCTTCAGAAAGGTTTCATAACTGGCCTTGTTGCAACATCAGAAATCACTCATGCCACACCAGCAGGTTTCACAATTCACAATATCTCAAGATATAACACTGACGAAATCGCAAAGAGCATGTATGAATCAAAAAATCATATTTTGATGGGTGGAGGTAAGGATTTCTTTATACCTGAATCAAAAGGTGGACAAAGAGAGGATGAAATTAACTTGCTTGAGTTGATTAATAATGACGGCATCTACCTTGATTCAAAAGAAGCCCTTATGAACTTTGATGGCGGAGCCTCTAAAAGAATATTTGGACTATTTGCCAATGAGGGCTTGATCAGGTCAGAAGATGAACCAAGCTTACTGGATATGTTTAAGTTCACTCTTAATCAATCAAAAAAGATGGTAGATAAAAATGACTGTTCTGGCTTCTTTATCATGGCAGAAGGCTCACAAATTGATTGGGCTGGACATGAAAATAATTTTGATTATCAATACGAAGAGATGGATGAATTTCATGATGTCATAGGACATGCACTGGAGTTTGTTAAATCCAGAGATGACACTCTTTTGATAGTATTGTCTGATCATGAAACTGGTGGGCTTTTAATTGAAATGGATGAGCTGAGAAGAAAACCCAGTAGCAGCATGCTTGTATCATGGAATACCGCACTAAAAGAAGGAACACACACCGGTACCATGATTCCAGCCTTCTCATATGGACCTGGCGCAATCAACTTTACTGGAGTAATTGATAATACTGATGTATTTTTTTCACTTAAGGAAGCAATTGGGACCAGCGAGATTTCTGACAAAGAGTGTAATTTGAATTAAGAACAAGAAAGGTATGCGATGAGAGATATTGATGTATTAATTAGCGAGGTTGGTCCAAGAGATGGGCTTCAAAGCATTGACACCATCATGTCGACTGAACATAAAAAAGAATGGATCAAAGCAGAAGCAGAAGCTGGCGTCAGAGAAATTGAAGTTGCTTCATTTGTTCCTCCAAAATTACTGCCACAAATGGCAGATGCTTTTGAAATTGTACAATACGCAAAAGATATTCCAGATCTGACCGTGGTTGCACTGGTTCCAAATTTCATTGGGGCAAAGAATGCAATTGATGCCGGCGCTGATAAGATATGCTTGCCCTTATCTGTGAGTGAGACTCATAGCCAAGCAAACCTCAGGAAGAGTCATGATGAGGTGCTTGAAGAGATTCAAAAAATCTCAGATCACATACAACAACTTGAGGAATCACTGAGGCCTGAATTTGAAGGCAATCTTTCTACCGCATTTGGATGCACTTTAGAAGGTAAGGTTTCTGAAGACTTGGTCTTGGAGCTGGGTGCTAGAATGATGGAACTCGGCTGTGATGAGATTGGCTTATCCGATACCACTGGATACGCAAATCCAAATCAGATCAAAAGACTCATTAGACTTCTAAAAAAAGAAGTGGGCGATGAGAATCTGAAAAGTATGCATTTGCATAATACACGCGGGCTTGGGCTTGCCAATGCTTTGGCATCGCTAGAAGAAGGAATAACCACATTGGATTCTTCATTGGGTGGAATCGGTGGATGCCCATTTGCTCCAGGGGCAAGCGGAAATATTGTTACTGAAGACTTGGTATTCATGCTCGATGCAATGGGTGTAGAAACCGGGGTAGATATCAATAAACTACTCGAAGTAACCAATAAAGTTCAGTCATTCATACCGAATGAGAATATATATGGATTTACGAAAGATTCAGGTCTACCAATTGGTTATGAGAAAGGCTGGGGGATTGTGAGAAGCTAGACTTCATGAAGGGGTGTACGAAGATTGCCTCTCACAAGCTCTACATTAGATCACTTATGTTTCAGAAATATTACGGGGGATTTATTTTTTCAATCTTTGAATTTCAAAATCTAAGAGGATTTTTTCTTACAACTTATATTTAAAATCCAAGAAAAGTTTATTGTAATCTACGGTCATCTTCTTTTTGTTATCAAACCAAACCACATCAACTGAAAACCTCTTAGTAACTGGATAACTGAGATTAAATTGATGCCCTTTATGATTTGTCCCTCCTCCACCAAAATCAGAGTGAGTCAATGCACCAAAGGTTGAGTCCGATTCGATGTCTTTGTATAGATATGTAAATTTCCATTTATCACTAATTACAAGGCTTAATCCAGATTGGAAGCCGCTATCATTCTGATCTGCATCTGAGTTCTTAACCATATCCAGAAAAAAGGTTGCAGGCATGCTCATCAAACTTGTTTTTATTTCCAATGAGAGATTCTTCAAACTGAAGTCATAAAGATAATTGCCGTTGTCATCTAGAGAGTTACCAAAGTTTTTTCCATTGAAGGTAATCACGCTTGGACTAAATTCATTCAATTTATCAAAATCATAGATTGCAAAAGAAATCTTTGCCTTGGTTAAATCATTGATGTTCTTACTCCAACCCACCTGAAGACTTCTCAAATCAATTGTTTGTAGGGGATTTTCATCAAACTTTATGTAGCCAATATTTGAGAAGATTTCTCCAT
>Ga0066371_10000268_pt1 | contig 11877 bp, 7 predicted proteins | sample Knorr_S15_td_DCM_FD_71214 | JGI IMG/M metagenome (GOLD analysis project Ga0066371, IMG submission 71214) | Marine microbial communities from Southern Atlantic Ocean transect - Knorr_S15_td_DCM_ad_63m_LV_B | ecosystem: Environmental > Aquatic > Marine > Oceanic | place: Southern Atlantic ocean... | reverse complement strand
ATGCGGGTCGCGGGTGCTGAGCTCGCGTTTACGGCTCCTAAGGAGCTTAATGATCTGCCTGAAGTGAGTGCGCTTCTCTTGGCCCACTTTGCCTTCCCCTCCGCGCCTGAGGCCCCAGGACGCATCGCATTGAAGAGCGGCGCCGGTGGCGTTGACCTTGTGGTCAGCGCGAAAGCTTCGCCGAGCTTTGCGGGAGAATCTTGGGCCGGTGACTTCGTGTATTCACGCGGCGCCTTCGAAGGCGAGATAGCCCCTCAAGGGGAGCTGGGCGGCGGGCTCTCTCGTGCTGCCGCGCCACCGATGCGTGCTGTGGTTGAGTCCTATGGTGGTGCGAAGCCTCACTTAAACATGCGTGCCTTCGGCGTTGTTGTTCAGCCACCCGCATCAGACGAGCAGACTCCTTCCTTCTTTAATACCCCCTACGTCCTCGCTGGCGGCGGTGTTGGGGCAGGTTGGAACCACTCACCCGCCGACGCTGATTTCATCGGCTATCCAAGCTACGATGAAGCGGAACCCTTAGAGGTCAGAGGACATCTACATCTAAGTGATAAAGGCGCGGACTCGGTCTTGGATGCTCAGGTGGCTATGACCTACACAGATGGACGCAAGAGCCTGGCTCATCTCGATGGCTTGTGGACCTACTTTGATCGACCAGGGCGCATCTTTGGTCATGGTGAAGCACGCATTTCTTCGAAAGGAGTCTTACGTGGTCGCGTCAACTTACAGTTGGATATCGACACCCCCGGCGGTGAGTTGGTTCACGCCATAACCCCAGCTGACTTTGTGAGTTCGCCGACGACTTTGATCCTCACAACGCCGCGATTTGATGGCCTCATGCAGCAGGCTGCGATTCGAAGCTCGAGTCACATCAAGGCGGAGATACATGTTGAGGATAAGAGCGCTGAGGTCACCATGGACGGGAGCATGAGCACCCGCGGAACTTGGGAGTGGCCAGACGACGATACCTTGGGCGTTCTTCAGGTGGACTTGAGGACGCAGGCGACACTTGGGATAGCCTTTGAGAGCGTCGCTGCGCGCGGAAAGTTTAGGATTGAACCCACGAAGACAGCGTGGTCGGGCGTCATCTCAGGTCCCCTCAACCTTGGGTTCACGACCTCGCTCCTCGAGGGAACATCAGCGCTTGGTAGCGGCGTCAGCTGCTTCCCGAAGCTTTGCAACAAAGCTGAGCTTAAGGTGCCGACTGAGCATCTAGGCTTTCACTTTGACCTTGGTCCGGGTTGGCTCGAACTCGGTGAATGCAGCAGGACCTGTTCACTATGATGTCACTGCTCACAACATCAATGATCGCTGCGAGCTTGCTCACTGCGCAGCTGGATCCTCTTATCGTCGTTGCGAAGCACAACGGAGAGGGCATTGACGTACGTTGGTTCCCTCCAGCACCAAGCGAGCGAGGAGAACGTTGGGCGTACCGGGTTGAGCGCGTTGATAGCACTGGCACGACGCTCACCATCACCCACATGCCCCTTCAAACGACCCTGAACGTCGCGACAATCCGTGACAACCTAGGCTCTTTTGCTCCGACCTTCATCGGCGCAGTGACCTCAGGCTCGGAGGCGAGACGTATCAACGAGAACACCGTCAATGATGCGCTATCTGACCCGGTATCACGCGGACTCATCGTGCGCTTCGCTGCGCTTTATCCAGAGGTCGCAGACATACTCGGTTGGCGGCGTCTAGACCAAGACCTTCAGCCGGGTCAGGCCTATGTGTATCGCGTGTTCGCGATAGAGCGCGGCGCTTTGGGTGAGGAGCGCCTCTTAGGAGAGGCGCGCGCATTTGCCCGTCCAGTCGGGGTGAGCGCACCCAAGAGCGTAAACATCTCTCAACCTGCCCCCGATCGTTTGAAGGTGACCTGGCTACGTGAGAGGGCAAAAGAAGAGAGCGAGGCGATCATCCGTTATCTGGTCTATCGCCGAGAGGGATCGGGCGAGTGGACAGCGCTCAACCCTGGACTTACCCCCTCTTTAGCATCCTCCCCGAGCGCTCAAGCGAGCTTCACGGATTCAAGCGTCCTTAAAGGCAGGACCTATCAATACGCCCTATCGTCTGTTGATGTGAGTGGACGCGTCAGCGCCAAGAGCACAACGAAATCGCTTATGGTCAGCGATCAGCGTGCACCACTACCACCCCTGGATCTGACGCTGAGTCGCCTGGGCAAAGAGCTCAACTTTGCTTGGCTCTCGGCAGGGCTCGCCGAAGACGTGAAGCACATCGAGGTGCTCAAGGTCCGCGCATCTGAGGATGTCGGTGGGCCTCGAGAGGTTGTGAAGGTGCTTGGAAAAGTTGGCCCTAAAGAGTCGGCTTATCGAACGCGCGTCCCTGGCTTGGGTAGCCATGAATATGCGCTGCGTTGCGTCGACAGAGCGGGCAACAAAGGACCTCTGAGCAGCACGGTCGTGCTTTATTTAGAGCGCGGGCTGAAGCTGAAAACCCCTGGCAGTGTCAAAGCCAAGCTCACCAAAGAAGGGCAGGTTGAGGTCTCTTGGCGAACAACTCCAGGTACTGACGCGAGCACCTATGTGGTGGAACGAAGGGTCTCTGGTCAGAATCGTCCACCCACGCGCATCAGCCCAGCGAGTCTAGGCATCCGAGACAAGGTCTTCTTAGACACATCGCCACCCCTGGATGGCGCGCCCCTTGAGTATCGAGTTAGCGCCATTGAAAGGGGCAGCGCACGAAGCGCTCCGAGCCCTTGGGTACCATTGGCGGACCTTCGTCGTGCTCAGCCGGTTTACCTCGCTCAGCCTCGCTTATCTGATGAGGGGGTCCACCTCAGCTGGCGCGCGATGCCTTCTGAGTCCACCTCTTCCTTTCAGGTTCAGGTTCAGGTGGCTGGAGGTCCTTGGAAGGCCATGCCAGGCAAGGTCTTGGAGACGTCAGACGAGCAGGTGCTCGATACACAGCCGCGCCCAGCAGAGACCCTTATTCGCTATCGCGTAGAGAGCTTGGGTGGCGCTAAGGGTGCGCCTGTTCTTAGTAATGTTGTCATGTACCGCACACGTCCATTAGCGCTCGTTGAGGCCAAGGGGCTCAAGGCGCGCTGCACCCCGAAAGGGGTCGAGCTCGGATGGACACGATCGAAAGGCGCGAGTAGCTATGAGGTTCAGCGCGCCTTTGGAGATGATGCCTTCGCTCCAAGAGCTCAAGCAGAGGGGGGGCGTTGGCTCGACCCTACGGAGGTCCGTGCGCGACGCTATCGCTATCGGGTCTTGGCGCGGCATGGCGCTCGCATGGGGCCCCCAAGCACGCCAATAGAGGTCATCTGCTCGGCGCGCTAATGGTCACGCTAAAGCGTGATGCCCGGTAAAAGACTCTCTGGATCGAAGGGTTTATCGTTCTCGAGTGAAGCAACCGGATAGGTGCAATATAGGGTCGAGAAGAGCGCGGCCGGATGTCCGTTTCCACTCGCTTTGAGCCCTCCGAAGGGGAGCTTACTGCTGGCACCAACTGTGCTTCGGTTCCAGTTAATGACGCCCGCTTTTACGTGGCGAACAACTTCAAGGTAGGACTCCTCTTGCGCTGTAAATATGGACGCGGCGAGCCCGTATTCTGTGTCGTCAGCGAGCGCCATCGCTTCTTCGAGGGTGTCGACCGTATAGATGGCCGCGTCTGGCGCGAAGAGCTCTTCTTTTTGGTAGCTGCTCTCCGCGTCTATCGTGTGAATACGATGCAGACTTGGGCGAACGTAGGCGCCTCCCTCAATCGGTGGATTCGCCATCAGGCCGCCAGAGACCAAGGTCTCGGCCCCCTGCTCCTCAGCGCTTCGTTGCCAGGCGTCGAAGTGTTCAGCCGCGCGTCTATCGATGAGCGGACCCATGAAGATGTTCGGGTCTGACTGAACGCCGACCTTCAAGGCCTTTGTCGCCTTTGCGAGCGCCTCAGCGAATCTATCGGCGATGCCTCGTTGACAGATGATTCGACTCGTCGCTGTGCAGCGCTGTCCGGTGGTCAGGAAGGCCCCGGTCAGCACTTCATATAGGCTGAGGTCGAAGGGGGCATCATCGAGGACAATGGCTGCGTTTTTACCGCCCATCTCGAGGGCTGTGATCTTCCAGTGTTGCTCGAGCGTAAGCGCCTCGATGTGCATACCAACCCCTGTGGAGCCGGTGAAGAGGACACCGTCGACGGCCTCGTGAGCGACGAGTGTGTCGCAGTGTCGCCCCGGTACTTGAACCAAGTTAAAGACACCGGGAGGAAGCCCCGCCTCATCAAAGCACTCCGCCATAATTTGCCCCACCATAGGGGTGTGGCTCGCGGGTTTGAAGACGACAGTGTTCCCAGTGGCCAGCGCCGGAATGATGTGCCCGTTTGGCAGGTGGCCTGGGAAATTAAAGGGGCCTATCACGGCCATGACGCCTCGGGGCAGATAGCGGACACGCCCCTGCACCCCCTCGGGTTGATGATCGGCCACCAAGCGCATCCCGTCTTCAAGGGTGATGCCGACTTTGGCCACCATGGCACCGGCTTCACCGCGGGCTTCCCAGAGGGCTTTGCCCATCTCTCGACTGATGGCCTCGGCCATCTCTTCTTGGCGGCGCTTTAACGCCGCTGCATAGCCCCGGAGTAGGGCGCTTCGCTCGCTGAAAGGGGTGTCTCTCCACGAGGAAAACGCGCCGCGCGCTGCGCTGACGGCTTCGTCGATCGTGCTGACCTGGTAGGGGAATTCGCCCACCACGTCACTCGGATCTCCTGGGTTGACGTCTCGGATCACACCCTCGGGCTGGTCTGGTAGACGGAAGGATCCTTGGATGTAGTTGCCACGGACTTGGAAGGCTCTATGAGTCGAATTCTGCATGCATCGTCTATGCCACGCCCATTGCGATCTTGCTAGTGAGGCTCACTAAGGTCATGCTGTGCCACCCCCTCAGATTCCGAGGATACGCTATGGCCGACCTTGGCCCAGCCGCACAAAAACACGCCCTTCTCGATGTCCCCTTCCATGGCTTCTGGTTGATCGACGCCGAAGGAAAGACAGTCTTCGCGAACGCAACGCTAACGCAGCTCCTTGGGGGGCCGATCACCCCAGGGACGCCTGTCCTGGATTACGTGGCAGAAAGGCAGCACGAGGCCTTTGCGGCCTTGGCGTCTACCCTTGAGCTGGGCGTAAGTGATGAGCTCGACCTGACGCTGGTCGACGCACAAGGCGCTGAGTGTGTCGTGCGCGCTTGGCTCTCACCTCGCGTTGATGCTGAGGGTCACTATGAAGGCTATGTGGCCATTGTTCAGGACAGACGTGATCTGCAGACGACCGAGCCCAAGCAGCTCCTCGAAGCCGGTCAAGTCACCCAGTATTTGACCGCGGGTGTTGCTCACTCACTGAACACCTCGCTGCAGGCTGTTTTGGGTTACGCAGGCCTCGTCCTCGATGACCCAGCCCTAGCAGAGACGCTCAAAGGGCCCATGCAGAGTCTCTATGACGCCAGTAGAGCGGCGACTGGGCTCGTCACACATCTTTTGAGCCTCACAGAGCTTGGAGACGACACACCGGCAGCGATAGGCATCAATTCAGTACTCCAAGACGCTATCGCGAGCCGTGAGGCCTACCTGATCGCGAACAATGTCAACGTGGTTCGCCCTGAGCTCGACGCTGACTTCTTCGTCTTGGCGAGCCCACCTAAGCTTCGCCGCGCGATGAGCCACCTTTTGACGAACGCGTCAGCGCTCGCTCTCGCTCATGGTGGCGGGACCATCGACGTGGTCGTCGATGCAGGCAGTGAAAGCGTGATATTGGGGCTCGAGACGCGGGGCCACAGCTACCCCGATGCTATCGTTCATTTTGATCCCTCGAGCTTCAGCCCAACCCTGCCTCAGGCTGTGATGACCCATGCCCTTGCAGCGGGCCTCGTTCGGGCGATGGGGGGGCACGTCGAGGTGGTCAACACCGACACCGGGGCGCGCGTCCTTGTAGCTCTGCCGCGGGCTGGTGAGGCGGCTATCTCACGCAGCCAAGAGAGCTACGCACCTGTCAGCGCGAGTGAGGGGCTCCGGGCGTCACCTAATGAGCGCCCCAAGGTCTTGGTCGTTGACGACGAGCTCTTCATCCTTGAGCTTAGCGAGAGGGCGCTTGAAGAGCACTATGATGTCACCACGGTCTCAAGCGCTGACGCCGCGCAGAGTCTGCTTGAGAGTGAGAGCTTTGATCTGGTCGTGACCGACCTACGGATGCCAGGCGCCTTGGATGGTCTCGGGCTCTTCGGTTGGGCCAGTGAGCATCGCCCCGAGGTGGCGCGTCGCTTCGTGTTTACGACGGCAGACACGGTCAGTAGGCAGGCTGCAGAGTTCTTGATGTCCTCTGGCCGACCTTATCTCCAGAAGCCCTTCGACGTTCGAAATTACAGGCGCTTCATCTCAGCCGAGTTGGCTCAAGCTTAAGCTGAGCTTGGAAGAGGCTCGCTCTTGTTTGCGGCGATGATGCGTGTCCCCTTCACGCAAGTGAACGCGGCCTTGATGTCCTCATCTCGGGCCGACCAGCCGCGCAAAAGCGTCTCAATGAGGGTGTCTGCCAAGGCGTCGACTTGCAGGGGCGAGGGTTGGATGCGGTCTCGCTTGCGAAAGTGTGAGAGGCCATGGAGGGAGGCCCACATAAGGTGGGTCTTAACCATGGCGTTGGAGCCATCGATCGCTCCGATCGCGCTCGCCTTTTCAAGCTCTTTACAGCAGCTATTGAGCAGAGGTGCTAGGTAAGCATTGATGTCGCGGGCTTGCTCATCATTTAAGGTTGGAGAGGGGGCTGAGAGGAAGGCGTCCAGGAGAGCGTGCTCGATAGGTGCTCGCTTCGCCAAGTCGACGATGAGCGCAAACATCGCGACAATGTTGGCAAGAGCTTGGACGCGCGCTGACGCATCTTGTGCCTCAAGGGCACTTCGCCTCATGGCTTCCTTCTGTAGCGTTTGAAAGGTGTCGATGGCGCGCTTTTGGAGCGCTACGAAGATCGCTTCTTTTGATGGGAAGTAGCGGTAAAGCCCGCCTACAGAGGCCTGCATATGCTTGGCCAACCTTGGGATTGTTAGGGCCTCAAGTCCACCCTCTGCGAGGATAGACATCGCGCTATCCAAGAGCTGAGTTCGGCGCTCTAGTCGTCTCTCTTCACGTCTTCCCATGGCGCTCACCTTAGCGCATCCATTCACAAAAGCGAACCTGATTCGCAAAAGTGCTTGCGCGTGTACATATGAATTGCGAATATGGTTCGCATATTGACGCGGAGGACCAAGCGATGAGCAAAGCAAGCCATGATCTAGTGATTCGAGGTGGCGTTATCGTCGATGGAAGCGGACGTGAACGTTTCGAAGGAGACCTCGCTATTCGGGAGGGCAAGGTCAGCGCGCTTGGCCATGTGAGTGGGAAAGGGCGAGAGGAGATCGACGCTAAGGGCAAACTCGTCACACCGGGCTTCGTCGACATGCACACCCATTATGACGGTCAAGTCACTTGGGATGCGGAGCTGACGCCTTCTAGCTGGCATGGCTGCACGACGGTTGTGATGGGCAACTGCGGTGTTGGTTTTGCGCCCGTTCACAAGCAAGATCGCGATTGGGTGATTCGCTTGATGGAGGGCGTCGAAGACATCCCCGGTGCAGCCTTGCATGAAGGAATCCGATGGGATTGGGAGACCTTTCCTGCCTATCTCGATGCCCTCTCTAAGCTAGACCGAGCTATCGATTTCGGTACACAGGTTCCTCATGGTCCGCTGAGGACCTATGTCATGGGTGAGCGCGGTGTGGGTAATGAAGCTGCCACGCCAGAGGACTGCCATCGCATGGGGCAAGTGGTTGAGGAGGCGATTCGCGCCGGGGCCTTGGGTGTCTCAACCTCACGCACCCTGCTTCATAAATCCTCCGACGGTGATTTAGTTCCAGGAACCTTCGCCGAGCGCGATGAGCTCTTCGCTTTGGCTCATGGTCTGCGTCGCGCCGGTCACGGCGTGTTTCAGATGGCGGGTGAGCACCTTCAAATGGGCAAGGAGATGGACTGGATCGGGGAGTTGGCTTTGGAGACAGGGCGGCCCGTGATGTTCAACCTCACCCAGACTGACTTTGCCCCGGAGCTCTGGCGCGAGCTTCTCGGCGGCCTCGAAGCCTTTCATAAGCAGGGCGCTCAGGTCTTTGGGCAAGTCGCGGGTCGCGCGATTGGTCTCTTGATGGGGTGGGAACTCACCGCGCATCCCTTCGCGAGACATGAGACATTTACTAAGCTGGCCCATCTCGAAAAGGCCGAACGCCTCAAGGCCTTGGCGCAACCTGAGGTACGTCAGGCGATGCTCAGCGAACGCCCGACTAAGCTGACACCCTTTGAGCAGTTCGTGACGAACTCTTTCCACAAGATGTTCCCGGTCGCCTCGAACGTCGACTACGAACCCAACCTGAGTGAGAGCATCCGTGCACTCTCTAAGGCATCAGGCACGTCCCCACAGGAGCTTGCCTATGACGCTTTGATGGCCGAACAAGGAGAGGGTTTACTCTACTTCCCCCTCTTTAACTACGCAGGCGGTGACTTAGAGCACCTCCGGATCTTGCACTCTCACCCATTGACCCGGATGGGGCTGAGCGACGGTGGAGCGCATTGTGCCGCCGTCTGTGACGCAGGTATGCCGACCTTCATGCTGACGCACTGGACCCGAGACCGTTCACGTGGCGAGCGCCTCTCTCTTGAGGACGTGATTCGACGCCAGACCTCCGAGACAGCGCAGTCTTTTGGGATGATGGACCGCGGCATCTTGGCTCCAGGTTATCGCGCCGATGTGAACATCATCGACTACGATGGCCTTACATTGGAGCGCCCGGAGTTGGTGCGTGACCTGCCTGCGGGGGGGCCTCGTTTACTGCAGAGAGCTCGAGGCTACTCCGCGACCCTCGTCGCGGGCCAGGTAATCCGGCGCGATGATGAGTCGACGGGTGCCTTGCCTGGTCGCCTTGTAAGAGGTCCACAATCGGCGCCAATTCACGCGCATTAAAGGGGTCATTTACTTGGCGATTGTCTGGCTTTAGGAGAGCGTCGGGTAACGCTCGTCCTTTGCCCCTTTCGCGCCTGTATCAAGCGAGGCACATCATGCTCCGTCGAGAATTCGGCCCCGTGCTAACCAGCTTCCTCAAAGCGGGATATCCATTCCTGGCCCTTCGGAGCCACGAAGAGGAGCGCGTCCTGGGGCTCTTGAGTGCGGTGTGTCAGGACCTTAAGCGGCGCCTTGTTCCGCTGAGCCTGACCGCAGCGCGACATGAGGACGCCCGCGCGACGGCTTTAACCTGCCTCGACTCCATCGCGAGTCAGACCTCCCCATCGCTCTTTGTTTTGCTCGATTTCCATCCTTACCTCTCAGACCCTCTTGTGGTTCGAACCCTGCGAGATATGCGGAGGCGTTTGGAGAAAAACGAGCAGAGCATTGTCTTCGTCTCGCCTGACATCACGCTCCCGGATGAACTCCTCGGTGAGGTCGTGATCTATGACATCCCCCTTCCGACGCGAGAGGACCTCACGCGACTTTTAGAGGTCGAGGTCAAGCAGGCCGGTCTTGAGCTTGAGGGCGAGCTTGAGAGCAAAGCGCTGCGCGCGCTTCAAGGGTTAAACGCATCGGCTGCTCGGCGCGCCTTTCGACGTGCCTGTTTGCCAGGAGGGGCCCTTTCGCGTGGAGATGTTGGTCCTCTCATCGATGAGAAACGTCGCATCCTCAGGCGCTCTGAACTCTTGGAGTTCATCGACACACCGCCAGCGCTCGAGAGCGTAGGAGGTCTTGATGCCTTGAAGTCGTGGTTGAACGACAGAGAGGCCGCCTATGGTGAAGAAGCGCGTAATTTCGGCCTGCCAACCCCCAAGGGGCTCTTGCTTGTCGGGGTTCAGGGCTGTGGGAAATCGCTCACGGCTAAAGCGGTGGCCCAGCTTTGGCAGCTACCTCTGGCGCGCCTTGATTTTGGTGCCCTCTTCACACATGGCAGAAGCCCGGAGACCAACCTCCGCAATGTTTTGCGTTTGGCTGAGGCCCTGAGCCCCGTCGTCCTCTGGGTCGATGAGATCGATAAGGTCTTTCAGCCAGGCGGTGATGCCTCTTCGACCAGTGAGGGCTTGCAGCGTCTCCTAGCGGCCTTCATCACCTGGCTTCAGGAAAAAGATGCCCCTGCCTTTGTCATCGCGACGGCCAACGCTGTGGACCGCTTGCCACCAGAACTCTTACGCAAGGGGCGCTTCGACGAGATCTTCTTCGTTGATCTGCCGAACCCGAGTGAGCGCAAGCAGATCTTATCGATTCACCTCGACAAGCATGGGCGCAGCGGCGATGGGCTCGCCCTTGAGGACTTGGCCGAGCAGGCTGAGCACTTCAGCGGTGCTGAACTGGAGCAGGTCGTAGTCGACGCGCTTTATCGCGCCTTTCGTGCCAAACGTGAGCTGACGAGTGAGGACCTCTCAGTGGCGATTAAAAGCACGGTCCCCCTCTACCGGACCTATGAAGACGAGATCAAAGGCTTGCGTGATTGGGCCTCTTCTCGTGCACGGAAAGCGAGCACAGATGCCCGGCTTTCTCAGCTCTGGAAAGGCAGCACAGTATAGCTTTAGCGAGCATTTTGGCGCATCGAACTCTGGCCCTCACCCCTCTGAAAGGCGATAAAAATAAGCTCGCTTTTTTGCCAGGAATGCTGAGCCGTTGATCGATCGCGCGATGTCTCCGGCGATCTAGCTAGGAGAGCATCAAGAGGGGTTGATTATGCGCATCCACGCGCTCCTGACGATACTCATCGTGACCTTGGCCATCTGCGCTACATCATCTCGCTTCGCCAATGCAGAGCTCTATGAAGCGATGAATGAACACGACACAGAGCAAGCCGTCCTCAAGGTCTTCAATTCGGGCCGAGCTTTAAGCCAGATTGACCATGCCTTCACCGCTGGTCAGCTGACTTGGGATGAAGCTAAAGCGCTCTACAGTGAGCAGGCGTTTATTCGACAAGCTTACATTCAGAGCAAGACCCGTCATGGCCTTCGCGTCGCTGCACGTCGCGCGGCCTTTATGCTGCGGATGTCTCAAGGGAGCTACGCGCGCTTGACCTTCAACACGACACATCGGCTCCGAGCGACTCAGCAGGTGACTTGGCTTTGGTAAGCCCTACCTAGCGCTTCTTGAGGAAGCGCGTCACGTTGGCTTCGTGCTCATCGAGGCTGCGCGCAAACACGTGGCGCCCTGTGCCGTCGTGTCGGGCGCAGAAGTAGAGGAAGTCGTGCCGTCTTGGGGCGAGAACCGCGATGAGCGCTCTGCGCGTCGGGCTCGCGATGGGGCCGGGTGGCAACCCCTTGTGTGCGTAGGTGTTGTAGGGGTTTGTTGCGTCTCGTCGGTGGCTCGGCTTCGGTACTAGGTCGATGCGCTCGGGATGATAAATGAGCGTTGGATCGGTTTGTAGACGCATGCCAACCCGCAGGCGGTTGAAGAAGACCCCGGCGATAACAGGAGCCTCTGAGGCAACGCGTGTCTCTCGCTCGACGAGCGATGCCAGGGTCACGATGTCGTGCACGCTGAATCCAAACTGCTCTTTAAGGAGCGCAATGTCACTTTTACGTTGCTGACTCAGGCGTTTCCACATCCGCTTGAAGGTCGACGTGAGGGTCTCGACCACCTCTTCTAGAGACGCGTCGGGAGCGAAGAAGTGCGTTTCAGGGGTCAAGAAGCCCTCCAGATAGGTATGTGGGACTCCATCAGGGCGTGGGCTTCGTGTTGGCCCGACCTCAAGGCCTGCTTTGAGCGCCCATTGCGGGGTGGATGCCAGCTCAACCAGCGCGTTGCGAGTGCCGAGCCCTGCGGCCTCGATGGCATCTCCTGCATGCCAGAGGGTCTCTCCAGGGATGAGGGTGAGGCTGAGTTGAGGATGTGTGGGGGGCTTC
>Ga0066371_10000258_pt1 | contig 12150 bp, 12 predicted proteins | sample Knorr_S15_td_DCM_FD_71214 | JGI IMG/M metagenome (GOLD analysis project Ga0066371, IMG submission 71214) | Marine microbial communities from Southern Atlantic Ocean transect - Knorr_S15_td_DCM_ad_63m_LV_B | ecosystem: Environmental > Aquatic > Marine > Oceanic | place: Southern Atlantic ocean... | reverse complement strand
CTAGCAAACCAGCCGCGGTCTAATTCTTCGTATTTAGAACGCAGGAGAGAAGATGGATCAGAAGGGTGACCGGAAACTGCAGGAGTTGGGTGTAGAGCGTCGATCACCTCTAAAAGATGAACGTCATCTACCATTTTTGCTGAAATAGGTGTGAATAAGTGTTGAATTCCATGAAGGCGTAGCAATTCAGGGCTGGCAGGGTGTTGCGTATCAATACCAAGGGTGTTAAGCGCTGAATCAATAGCTTCGACTACGACATCGTGTTCAGACCGTTCCTTTGGGCTTGTCATTAGTCCTTGTCCAAGGACAGCGTCGGTGGCAGGTTCAGCATGACGAGGAGCTGAACCAGCAAGCGCGGCGGTATAAAGGTTCCCTTCATCTATGGCGACAAGACGCTCTGGTGTGGCGCCTACAAAAGAAATGTTTTCAGTTGTCACACCAAAGGTGACGCAAGCAGGGTAGAGATTTCGAAGAGTTGAAAGAAGCGTAGGAAGGTCTGGCTTCAAAGGAGTATTGATTGACCTACAAGGAACCGCTTTTGTGATCTTGCCGGCATGAATGTTGTCGAGAGCCTTCTTGACGAGACGTCGGTAATGATCCCGTTCAGGCTTTGAAGACCATAAAGATGGATCAACTTCTGCAGGCATTAACGGAAAAGGCGGGTTGCTTTCCGGAAATACTGTTGGAAAATCATTTATGACTGTTAACCAACTTTTTCCGTTTTTACGAACGACCTGAATGGCGGGAAGAATAATTTGGCCAGCACCAAGAGAACTCCAGTCTCCTTCCGGGTCTTCGTTTTCAAAAGAAAATCCAGCAGCAACTCGAGGTAGCGGTGCCTCTGCGGGGCCATCTACCGGCAGGTCGTTGAATAGTTTCTTTGCAAAATCAGCAGCGTCAACGAAACGATTAGGTCCATGAACACGATGTGTGTACGCGTTTCCTATTCCGACCCATGACGAGTCTTCATTTGGATTCTCCCAGAACCAGCGTGAATCAAAGGTCTGCGAAGATTGAAACCAAGATAGGGGATCGCAGGCAGACTCGTCTTTTATTTCAACTACTGAAGCTTTTAAGAAAAAATCTTCCAACTGTTCGTTTACTAGTGCCATTGACAGGTAACCACCAAATCTTCAGCAATCAAAGGACGTAGAGTCTCTGCAAGTGAGTGATGTTCGCCATCGTCAGCTTTCTGCAGAGCACGATTAACTAGTGTCCGGTAGAAGTGCTGTGCCACAAGTCGTGTAACAGCGGGCAGGAGAGTATGAACAACTTCAACAAGGTCGTCCTCTGCTTCTTTTGATTCTCGAATGTGGTCATCAAATAAAGCAATCGCCTCATCGGTTATTTCATTAATGTTTTTTCCATGCTCTGAAGCCAAAGCAACTAACTTTTCAAGCGGAACGCCAGCGTTACTTATAGCAAGACCAGCTTTAACCATGGCAACTGCGCTTTCGTTGAATCGGGGTGAACCTTTCACGAGCACTGGTTGCAGTAATCCGTTGTCGCAGAGCAAAGTGACGAGGCTCTCAGGGACGCCTGCTCGTTGGGCAACATCCATTCGACTAAGTGCCGGAACAGCATTTATTAGAGGCTGGAGTTCTGTTACCTGGCCTTCGGAGATTTCAGATATTTGAGACAGGGTTAAGCCGGCATCTGCAAGGCGCCTAATTTCAATTAGGCGCTCAAGATGGTCCGGGGAGTATTCACTGTGACGGCCTGTTCTTTCGGGAGGATTGAGTATGCCGAGTTTTTGGTAATAACGAATTGTGTCAACGCTTAAGCCTGCTTCGTTAGCTAAATCGTCCACTCTGTAAGAAATTTCGGTTTCTGACATAACATCATTATAGGAGTAGTTACTCTCAAAGTACTTACTCTTATATACGGTGATGTTTACTTAATGCGTGAGAACATGAGACGATATAAACATGAGTTCATCTTCAGAGCCAGTTGACTACATAGATCGCACAAGAGAACAATACTCAGCACTTGGATATGAGCCCTACCAATGGGCAGAAAGACCAGAAACTCCTCCTTGGACCCCACTTACCAAACCGTTGTCAGAGTCAAAAATTTTACTTCTCGGATCCGGCGGCGCCTACAAAAAAGGTCAAGTAGCTTTCCATTGGAAAGATGACACCGGACTGCGACTCATCCCAAGCCATCAACCAGCTACCGACGTAAGAGTTACACACTTCGCATATGACCTAGAACCAGCACGTTCAGACCCAAACATTGTTTTTCCCTTAGATCGACTCAACGAACTCGTAGAAGAGGGATTCATAAAATCTTTAACACCCCAGTCCATTGCATTCATGGGAGGTATCTATTCCATTAGACGAACGGAAGAAGAACTTATTCCTGCCCTCATCAATGAGATAGAAGCAATGGAAACAGAAATAGACCTTGCCTTACTTGTCCCCGTTTGACCGGTATGTCACCAGACCGTGGGTTTGGTAGCACGAGCATTAGAAGCAACAGGAATATCAACGTTAGTCCTTACCGCGGCTCACAGCATTACAAAAGCAGCGAATCCTCCACGAGCCGCGTACGTTGACATGCCATTGGGCTACACGGCAGGTAAACCACATGATGAAGAATTCCAAAAACTACTGCTACGAACTGCTTTAGATTCAGGAACTGCTATTAAATCACCCGGAACAATTATTGACACTGAAATCAAATGGTCCGACGACCCTTCTTGGAAAGAAAGAGCATCAAGTGGACTGAACAATGGTGTTGTCTCAGCTGAAGGTGATACCCGTAGTGAACGTACTGACATACCGCAGTATCAAAGCGAAGAAGATCGCGAAGCCGCAGAAGCCTAATTACAAAGTTTCTGAACCCAGAAACATGGAGAGAATAATGCCGATCCATCCCGAAATAGAAGAACACTTACAGAACACCCCACAAGTGTTTGACGACCCAACTGGAATCCCTCCAGAAATAATGCGCCAATTTTATGAAGCCATAGCTCGACCTGGACCTGAAGTCTTTTCAGTAAAAAACCACGTAATAGAAGAACATGACATACCTATACGGATTTACTACCCAACTGAATCCACCGCCCCTCTTCCAGCGATTATTTATTTTCATGGTGGCGGATGGGTGATAGGCAGCTTAGAAACCCATGATGAACAGTGCAGATCTATGGCAAATGCAACTGAAGCGATAGTGATTTCAGTTGACTATCGATTAGCTCCTGAACACCCGTTTCCCGCAGCTCCTAATGACTGTTACGCCGCAACATGCTGGATTGCTGACAATGCTGAAGAGATCGGCATTGACGCGTCGCGTTTAGCCGTAGCCGGAGACAGCGCTGGAGGTAATCTCGCCGCAGTGGTGTCACAGATGGCACGCGACGAAAAAAAACCAGAAATTGTTTTTCAAGCTTTGATATATCCTGCCGTTGACATTGACTTAAATCGATGGCCTTCATACCAAGAAAATGCAAACGCACCCATACTCACCAAAGCACTAATGGAATGGTTTTTTCAGCATTATGTCGGAGGAACATCTTTCACTCACAATCCCTTAGCCGCTCCAATTAGAGCTCAAGATTTAAGCAATCTCCCTTCTTGCTATATCGCTACTGCAGAATTTGATCCTCTCCGCGATGAAGGAATGGCTTATGCAGATTCACTTAGAAAAGCAGGAGTGCAGGTTGAAGCCAAATGTTTCGAAGGGCTAATACATGCATTCTCTGGCCTTGGAGCAGAGATAGACGTAGCAAGCAAAGCACGCGATGAGATATTCCAAGCATTGAAAAAAGCACTTTCTTGACAGGAATGGAAGTGAAGATTCTTTTTGTATGTACTGGCAACATTTGTCGGTCAGCGATGGCAGAGTCACTCTTTAATCACCATGCCCAACAACAAGGGTTAGAAATAAAAGCACATTCGTCAGGAACTGATGCGACTCCTGGAAATAGTGCAACAGATTTAGCAGTTGACGTGCTAGCAGATCGAGGGATTGACCTCAAAGATCACAGAGCTCGACAACTTACTTCTGATCAGATATCTGACTCACAGATAATGATCGCTATGACTCGACAGCATGAAGCAGCTATAGCGAAAGAAGATCAGCCAGCTCGCTCTCGAACTTTCCTGACTGGAGAGATATCAAGAATAGGCAGTCAAATCGGATCAATAAAATCACAAAACCTAGAGGACTGGTTACAAGTTCTAAACGAAGCTCGAGGTGGCCATATGACCACTGGACGTTTACGGGATGAAATCGCCGATCCGTGGGGCCAACCGAGAGACATTTATGAGCAGACTGCTAAAAGATTAGAAGGCCACATAATTCATCTGGTTCGATTATTGAGCGATGATCAGAGATCAAATGCGTAAGCAGCGCTACCCTTAAAGCGTGTCTGATCGAGTTCGCTTTGCCCCATCCCCAACAGGATTTCTACATGTAGGTAGTGCGCGCACAGCTTTATTTAACTGGCTTCACGCTCGATCAACAGGAGGAACCTACGTTCTACGGATAGAAGACACTGACGCTGAAAGAAACAGGCCAGAGATGACTTCCGGATTGCTGTCAGAATTAGAATGGCTCGGTCTTGATTGGGACGAAGGACCTTTTTATCAATCTGAACAAAAAGAAAGACATCGCGAAGTCGTTCAAGACCTTTTAGACAGAGAGTTGGCTTATCTCTGTGATGGTGACAACGAACCAGTTAAAGGGAATCAAATAAAAGACGGGTTAGCTGTTCGCTTTAGAATGCCGAAAAACGAAGTCATAGAATTTGAAGACATCGTCAGAGGTTCCGTCTCTTTCGCCACAGACGATCTAGAAGATTTCGTTATTTGGCGTTCAAACGGAACCCCAATGTTCCTACTTGCCAATGCGGTTGATGATGCAGACATGGGGATCACACATGCCATACGTGGTGAAGATCTTCTTTCCGGCGTTCCGAAAGTCTTACTATTGCTACAAGCAATGAATGCACCACAACCCACCTATGCTCACTTACCCCTTTTAGTAAATGAACAGCGCAAAAAACTTTCAAAACGCCGAGACGATGTGTCAATTGCAGATTATCGAGATCGAGGATATCTGCCTGAAGCCATGGTCAATTATCTGTCACTTTTAGGCTGGGGCCCGCCTGACGATATAGAGGTCAGGCCGTTAGAAGAGATTGTTGAATTATTCGCTATTGAAGACGTAAATAAAGCAGCAGCTTTTTTTGACTTGAAGAAACTGGAGTTCGTCAATGCTACGCATTTGCGAGAACTAAAAAAGAACGATTTTGTAGAACGAGCAAAACCATGGATTGAAAACAAAGCAGCCCCATGGCCGTCTGACAAATTTGATGAAGAACGATATTTGACAATGGTTGATTTGGTGCAGGAAAAGTTACGAACTTTGTCCGACCTTCCTCGCTTTATCGACTTCATCTTTTTAGACGAACCTGTTGATGACCCGGATTCGTGGCATAAAGCAATGGTAAAAGCCCCTTTTGCTTCTGAAATACTTGAGGGAACGTCCGCTGCTTTAACTGATTGCAAATGGGAAACGGAAGCAATCAAAGAAGTTGTCACCAAAGTTGGAGAAAATTTAGGAATAAAACTTGGGAAAACCCAAGCACCGGTTCGGGTAGCAGTAACAGGAAGAACCGTGGGTCCACCGTTATTTGAAACCATGGCCCTTTGCATGGATCGTGAAGAAGTATTAAATCGTATATCTCGGGCCCGATCCCGTTTGTAGGAGAGCTTCATGCCACTTGTCTTAATTAAGGCACTTAAGTGGAGTTTAAGGTGGACGCCGATCGTACTTGTTTGGTTTATCGCCATAAGCCTTATTTATTTTGGAATCACATACCTTCAGGTTTGGATGGCTTCCGGTTCGGACGACTCATCACAAGGCGCTGATGCAGCGGTAGTTCTAGGAGCAGCACAATACAACGGAGAACCATCGCCAGTCCTTGCTGCGCGACTTGATCGGGCCTATGAACTCTATGAACAAGGATTGGTGCAGATGGTAGTTACAACTGGATCGAATCAGCCAGGAGATTTATTCACCCAAGGAAAAGCGGGCTACGACTACTTACGAGAAAAAGGTGTTCCCGATGAACATTTAATCGTCATTGTGGATGGCTCAAGCACCTATGAAGAACTTGCAGCTACTTCTCGGCAAGCCTCCCGATTCGGTATAGAAACCGTAGTTCTTGTTTCTGATTCATATCACACTTTCCGGCTTCGGCAGATATCTGATGAAGTCGGTTTAGAAGCTACCGTTGCTCCAACTTCAGGGAAAGCAGGCTTTAGCCACCTCATGAGGGAAACCGTGGCAGCCGGATTGGGCCGTATTTTTGGTTACCGCCGTCTCGATGCAAGGTAATGGTGGTGGCTAGTGGAAGATACACGTTACGCTTACTGGGCCTTCAAGGTAATTTTCGGAGGTGGTGTAATTGGCAACACAACTGGTTCTGGTCCAGTTATTAGGGGTTCGAGTCCTCTCCTCCGAGCAAGAGGCGGCAAGAAACACTGTCGCTAAGATGAAGATCTACAAAGAAGCCATTCTTTGTATTGGTTAAGCCCCGTTCGTCTAGCGGCCTAGGACGCCAGATTCTCATTCTGGTAGCACGGGTTCAAATCCCGTACGGGGTGCAAAATTAGAGCCGACCCGAACGGGTCGGCTCTAGTCGTATCTAACCAGCATCAGCCAATAAGAGCGCACACATCCAGAAGTAGTAGAAACAGATCATGGGAAATGAAGAAGTTAAGACAAGATCTTTAGATCCGCTACTTGACTCTTTCCAAATCGGGAAAGTGAAATTAACTAACCGAATATTCTCAAGCAGCCATGCCCCTGGATACAACACTGATGGAACACCGTCAGAAAGATATATCGCCTACCACGAAGAGAAAGCACGAGGCGGAATCGGCTTAACCATGATCGGAGGATCAAGCAATGTATCTGTGGACTCTGCCTCCCTATGGGGGCAATTAAATTTCGGACAAGATCAAATCATAGAACCTCTCTCAGAAATGACTGAACGTATACATTCACACGGCACCGCAATTATGTGTCAGATAACGCATATGGGAAGACGTAACGTCTCAAATGATGGCGATTGGTTGCCGACCATAGCCCCGTCGTCAATTCGTGAGCCAATGCACAGAGGCTGGCCGAAGGAAATGGATAAACATGACATAAAGCGAGTCGTATCTGATTTTGCAGCAGCAGCAAAACGTGCAGAAAAATCTGGACTAGATGGAATAGAACTATGCGCCACAAGCCATTTACTTGATCAGTTCTGGACCCCGCTCGTAAATAAACGAACTGACGAATATGGCGGATCAATCAACAACCGCCTTCGCTTTACCTTTGAAATTCTAGAAGCTATACGAGAAGCGGTTGGAGGGGAATTACTGCTGGGGATTCGCATGATTGCCAAAGAAGATCAAATCGGAGGTTTAAGCACAGAAGAAAGTAGAGAAATTGCTCAGAAGGTAGCGGAGAGCGAATTTCTTGATTTTTTAAACATAGCGAGCTCATCGTTGGCTACCGAAGCAGGATTATCAAAAGCGATTCCACCTTCTGGAACACCGCTCGCCCCCTACCTACCTTTGGCAGCATCAATAAAAGAAACGGTAGATATACCAATTCTTCATGCAACACGGATAACAGATATTTCTTCTGCCCGTTACGCATTAGAAAGCGCTTCAGTTGATCTGATCGGTATGACACGGGCGCATATGGCCGACCCCCACATAGTGAGCAAAATAAAAGAGGGAAAGGAAGAAAGAATTCGAACGTGTGTTGGAGCTTCACTATGTATCAATCGACTTCACCAAGGCTTAGATGCAGCGTGTATTCAAAACCCTTCAACCGGGCGAGAAACATTTGTTCCTCAATTGGTATCAAAGGCGAAAGACAAGAGTAAAAAAATCGTAATCGTTGGGGCTGGTCCAGCAGGGCTTGAATCGGCAAGAGTTTGTGCAGAACGAGGGCACGATGTGCTTCTACTAGAAGCACAAAGTCAAGTAGGAGGACAGGTAGTTTTAGCCGCTCGGGCAAGTGAACGTCAATCTGAACTTTTAGGAATTACTCAATGGCTAGCGTCAGAGATTCAACTACTGGGAGTGGAACTAAGAACTAATACAGTCGCTGACACGAAACAAATTCTTTCTGAAAACCCTGATGTGGTGATTACAGCGACTGGAGGATGGCCAGAAAAGCCTCCACTAAACAGGGGAGAAGACCTTGTTTCCACTGCCTCTGAGGTCCTTTCAGGAGAGGTTAAGATCCCGGAAAGTGTTTTAATATTTGATGACCACGGTTCAGAAAGAGCACTTTCTGTAGCTGAATATCTTCAATCACATGGAGCGAAAGATATAGAAATCATCACCCCAGATCGTCTAATTGGCCATGATCTCTCAGCTACAACTGGTCCGGCTTATCTCGGAATGCTTTATGCAAAAGGAGTGAAACTAACCCCGGATCATCGACTCATAGAAGTAAAACGCGATAAAACAAAAATTCAAGCAGTCTTCCGGAATGAATACACGTCAGCAGTAATTCATCGAGATACACATTTAGTAGTCGTAGAAAACGGGAGTTCTCCAAATGACGAACTCTTCAAAGAACTACGTGAAAGTTCAGCTAACGATGGAGTAACTGATTTAGAAGCTTTACGAATCGGAAAAGCTCAACCGAGAACCAAAAATGGCTTTACCTTGCATCGGATAGGGGATTCTGTCGCAAGTCGGGATATTGCAGCAGCTATCTATGAGGCTCGACGCCTATGCCAAAATCTCTAGAGTGAGACGATCAGTACTTTCTTTTCCAATCCTCAGGCCAAACTTCTTCCCCAAGATGCCATTCTTCAGTACGGAAAGTAAGGCCCGTAGCAGAAGCAACCAATTCGTCGCCAACATGTAATTCAAGTTGATAACTAGCGAAACGTCGCGATCGACTCACCTCAGTAGCAGAGGCGACAACTTCGTCGCCAACTTGCACCCCACGATGATAAGTGACATCTACTTTCATGGCTAAAGACTTTCTTCCGTAACTATTTGAAGCGAAAGACAAAGCGATATCACCAAGAGAGAAAAGAAAACCACCATGTCCAACGCCGAGAAAATTGGTGAAACTTTCTGTCAACGTGCTTCGTACTGAAGCTTTACCAAGAGCCCAATCAAAACTAGTGACACCCATTGACTTAGCAGTGGGGTCACTTAAGAAGATTTGATTCAACTCATTCTTTAAGTCCTGGGGAAAATCTTGCACAGTGAAACCGTATCCTTCTCACCGATTTTTCTCTCTTCGGGAATGACGAAAGTAGCTTTTAATGTTAGTTTAAAATTAAGAAAGAAAATTAATGACACTTGATGGACGAAAACTTAGAGCAGCGCAAACCTACTCGGCGATGCACTCAAAGATTCTTGTAGCCGCACGAGAACTTCTTCAAGCCACAGAGTTCATTGATTTAACAATTCCGATGATAGCTCAACATGCAAAATGTTCAGTTCCAACTATTTACAACCATTTTCCTGAAGGCCTTCAAGATATTTATAAAGAAGTAACTTTCTTCACTGTAGATGAGGCATTTGATACAAGAATTCTTGACCCAGAAGAACGAGGAAGATTAAGTAGCCGTGACTACGTGAACTCTCTTTTAGAAGCGCTAGCTGAAACAATTCTTAATAATAAGAATGTTGCTACCGCAATCATTGCCTACGCGCCACAAGCTGCAGCCAGTGGGAAATGGGATGCTGATACCTTGAAGGAGTTGCGGTCTCCAGTTTCAATTGCGGTAGAAGATTTTGGACTTCAGATTTTCGCAGAAGAAATATTTTCTACTTTGGAGCTGATCGTGCGTGGAGCAGTTAGCTCCTGGGTTCTTGGCTATCTCACAGACAAAGAATTCTTTGAACATGTTTCTGAGTCTTTCAATCGAGCCGAGAAGATAGTAACGCCTTAGGAATATCAAAATGAAAGAACCTATTGATACAAACGAAGATCTGCGCCAACAAAGAGGAGAGGAACGATACTTTGCGGTGCATGAGTCAATACTGGAAGCAACGATCGAACTTCTAGATTCAAGGGTTTTTACAGAAGTGACCATTCCGTTGATTGCAGATCATGCAGACTGTTCGGTGCCGAGTATTTATAACCATTTTCCGGGTGCAGTGCCTGAAATATTTGAAGAAGTTTCAATGCGTATAAGGAACGAAGGATTTCATGCCAATCAAGAAAAAATAGATCAAGCGAGCGGCCTGCAAATCCTTGAAGAAATGTTAAAAGGGCTTAGCAAAACTATTGTGAGTCATCGCAATCTCTCTCATGCAATGATTTCTTACGGAAATTATGCAGCAGCAACGGGTGGTTGGATGCCAGACACAGCTGAGTACATGGAGCCTCTCTATGAAAGAGCGAGAGAAGACGTAGAATTACCGGCTTCATCTCGTGAGTTAGCTCAAATGACAGCCCTGATAGGTAGAGGACTCAACCACTATTGGGCACTCCTTAGCATCAGTGATGAAGAATACAAGAAACAATTCGCACGATCAGCTGAAATGGCAGTCAAAGCATTGAGTTAAAACTTAAGGAAGACCCGCATGTGACGTATCGACTTCATGCATCCAGATATTCCCGCTCCCCGAACCGGCTTGGTTAGGACCAGAGGAATCAGCCGTCAAAATAAAGAGTGTCTTTCCAGTCTCACCACCGAGCATGCAAGCGAAAGGAACCTGAGGAGTTTCTACCTCGTCAAGAATTTTTCCGCCTTTAGCAACGCGTACAACGCGCGGCACTGAGGCGTCAGCAAACCAGATCGCCTCTTCAGCATCCAATGCACATCCGTCAGGGAACATTCCTTGAACTTCAGCCCATAAGGAAGGTTCAGAAAGTGAACCATCCTCTTGTATAGAAAAAGATGTGTAGCAGCCACCGAAAGTCTCACCAACAATTAATGTTTTCTCGTCTGGTGTGATTACTGAACCATTAGGAAAAGACAAACTATCAGCAACTATCGAAGCATCTCCTTGCGGTGCCACATGAATCATCACGGTTTTGCAAAACTCCGCTTGACCATCAAGGTCAAAACCAAAATTCCCTACATAGGCATGACCCGAAGAGCTCACCACCATGTCATTGCAATGCCAAGTGGCCAAATCAGATAAATCAGCATGTATAAAAACTTCATCACCAGCGACACGGAGGACTTGCCTTTTAGTCATTGAAACAACAAGCATTGAGCCGTCCGGCATCCAGCCAAGCCCTGAAGGTTGATCGTCTAAAACCAACTCAACTTTTCGATCACCATCAAGACCAACAGAGTAAACCGTTTTTTGGTGAAAATCTGAATACCAAAGACGCCCGTTATGCCAGCGCGGTCCTTCGCCGAAATCAATACCGCCAATCAAGTGCTTCATACTCATTACTCCTTAAGTTCCCCTAGGTGAGTTTTGTCGGGATGAGAGGATTTGAACCTCCGACCCCCTGCTCCCAAAGCAGGTGCGCTTCCAGGCTGCGCCACATCCCGTCACCTAGAGTTTACGGTGGTGAAGGGACAGTAAAGAACGTCTAGGGTAGGCTTTTAGAATAAATTGAGTAGGGACAACAACTGGAGAGAGTAGATGCGTTTTCGCCGCTTTGCACTTCTGATCATTACTGTACTGGCCACTTTTGGATCTCTCATGGCAAACCCGGCTGGAGCAATCGAGCCATGGGACGTAACTGATGAATCAGAATGCTTGGCAAATGGTTTTATTTGGTATGGGGATGAGGGCTATTGTGACTACCCCGAGTGGGACCCTGAAGCTGAATGTATTGAATCCGGCAACAGCTGGAATGGCGAATGGTGCACTTTTGATGATGGGTCGCTGCACCAAGCGACAAACGAAACGGATTGTTTAGATCGTGGAGGCGCCTGGCAACAAGAAGAAGGCTGGGGTTACTGCTATGAGGACGATGGTTCTATTTGGTCTGCTCGTGATGAAGGAACTTGTTTAGCTCGTGGCGGCGCATGGGATCAGCAAGAATGGGGCGGATCCTGTTACGAAGACGATGGTTCTATTTGGTCTGCTCGTGATGAAGGAACTTGTTTAGCTCGTGGCGGCGCATGGGAGCAGCAAGAATGGGGCGGATCCTGTTACGAAGATGATGGTTCTATTTGGTCGGCTCGAAATGAAG
>Ga0066371_10000254_pt1 | contig 12217 bp, 8 predicted proteins | sample Knorr_S15_td_DCM_FD_71214 | JGI IMG/M metagenome (GOLD analysis project Ga0066371, IMG submission 71214) | Marine microbial communities from Southern Atlantic Ocean transect - Knorr_S15_td_DCM_ad_63m_LV_B | ecosystem: Environmental > Aquatic > Marine > Oceanic | place: Southern Atlantic ocean... | reverse complement strand
GAGAGCCCTATAAGGGCCACAGCTCCCAAGGCCCAGAAGCCTTGGCGGCGGCGCTTGGCCGAGCGCCCCTGACGAATAAACCAAAAGAGATAGAGGTGGGCGAGGACCAGAAGGGCGCCATTTGCCCGTGAGCCGGAGAGGAAGATGACAAGGCACATCAGCGCCCAACAGAGCGCGAGCAAAAAAGAGCGGCGACGCTCGGTCGACTGAAGCCAATAGCCAAAGGTGACTAGGCTCGTCAAAAGCAAGAGAGCCGCGGTGTGATTCGGGTTGACCATCGGGCCAACAATGGGCTCCAACTCCAGCGCGACACTGGAGGCGTAAATGCCATAAAGGAGGCTCGCATCTAAGGCTGTGTGAGCGAGACAAACCACGCTGACCAACACGCCGCTGAAGACGAGGTAAAAAGGGATGGGAGAGCGCAGGCTTGAGCGACTCTGAAGCGTCCTCGTCCACACCGTCATAGCGAGCAAGGCGTAGGTCAGCAGAATCACCAAGGTCGCTGCGCCTCTGGGTCTATCCAGCGTCAATGAGGGTGATAGCTTTAGGTCTAAAAGGGCACCTAGCTCAGCATAATGCGAGAGCGCCTCACTCGAGAGGAGCGCGATAACGCTTGAAGGCCAAGGCGCCAATAAGAGCAAAGACCAGGCTAACCAGACGAGAGCCACCCAACCTAGCAAGGGAAGGCGAGGGAGAGCGCGCTTAGGGTTCAGCCAAATCCACGCGAACAAGAAGCCAACGAAGCTTGCGAGGATGAGCTGACTCTCAATGTGAACGACACCGAGCGCCAGCGGTGCAAGCACGAGAACGAGGCCAACGAGGTCCAGAACATATCGCGTTCGACCACTCCCTTGCTTCGTGCGCTGCGTACGGCTCATAGACGCCCCTCTTTCATATCTCGGGCTCTATGGACGCCTAGCTTGAAGCTTCGCTGTCTGCAGGTTGGTCAGCAGCATAAGGCTTTCCGTAACCGTAACCGTATCCGTAGCCGTAGCCGTAGCCGTAGCCGTAGCCGTAGCGGTGAGAGGACTCATCTCGGAAGTTAAGGACTGTGCCTAAGAGAGGCGAGTTAACCGATTGGAGCTGCCTCAGCGTGTGACGAAGCGCATGACGCGTTGTGCGACCACAGCGAACAACCAAAAGAGCGCCATCAACAAGGGTCGAGAGGACAAGAGAATCAGCCACTGGGAGCACTGGTGGCGAGTCGATAATCACCATGTCATAGCGCTCTTTGCTCGTGGCCAAGATCTCCTTGAAGCGCTCGGTCTGGAGCAGCTCACCGGGATTGGGAGGGATCGCACCACTGATAAGCACATCCAAGTTCTCCATGCCGGAAGGCTGGACGTGCTTGCTCACATCATCCCCGGTCGCCAAGGCGTGGGTAAGCCCCGTCCTCGGCGGCAACTGCAGGGTGTTACCCATGCGCGGGCGGCGGAGGTCACCCTCAATAAGCAAGACCTTAGCACCGCTAGAGGCTAGGGAGATCGCCAAACACATGGCGACCGTGCTCTTGCCCTCAGAGGGATCCGATGAGGTGATAAGGAGGGAGCGAATCGGCTTCACGGTGCCCATGAAGAGCAGGTTGGTTCTCAACGAACGACAAGCCTCGGCGACGCGAGAGCTCGGGTGGTCGTAAATGTAGAGGTCACGAGAGCGCTGCGGCACATCAGCCAGCACCTTCTTGTCTTCCTCTTTCTCCTCGATAATCGGGAGGATCCCGAGCACCTTGAAACCAAAGCGTGTCTCAATATCTCTCCACGACTTGATGGTCGAGTCCATGAACTCCAAGAGCGCTACAAGCGAGAGGGCTATCAAGATAGAGACCGCGAAGAAACCGCCGAGCACCACGGTCGGTAATGGCCAGATGCGCGCGGTCGCGACGGCGGGCTCAATCACCCGGATGTTATTGGTCTCAACCTGCTTTGATAAGAGCGTCTCAAGGTAGCGCTTGTTGAGCATTTCATACTGCGACTTTGCTTGCTTACGCTTCTCAATGAGTGCGCCATAAGAGCGCTGTACGGCCGCTAGTTCCGTCTCTTCGCCTTTGGCCTTAGCGAGCTCCTCTTCGAGTCGAGCCTCGATGGATTCGGCCTCTGCAAAGTCACGCTCAACGCTCTTGGCGATGTTCTTAATTTCAGCCCGCGTGGCGCGTGTCAGCGAGTCGATGCGCTTTTGAATCGACACGACCTCAGGGTGCTGAGAAAGGTAGCGTGCCTCTAAGCCTTTGAGCTCACTCTTAAGCTTCGCAATGGCGCGCTTGTACTCTTGGACAACGTCGTCTTTCAAAAGCTTGGTCGCCGCGACTTTACCTAGCTTTCGTCCACGCTTGTATGGCGCCAGTGTCTCTTTCTCTGCGGCCAAGCCCATCCGGCGAATGCGGACCCGCGTCAGCTCCGAACTCAAGGTGCTGATTCGCGTCGCGAGGTTCTTGGTGGCTGTCTCAATCAAGCCGACCGCGTGCTCTTCCTCGTAGGTGTTGACCCTTTCATCGGCTGCCTCAAAGAGGGCGCGCTCTTTTTGAGTCAAAATCTCCAGCTCTTGGGTCGCCTCAGCGACCATGAGCTGCCTGTAGTTCAAGTTGTTGTCTTTGTAGGCTTCAGCGACTTCATTGACCAACTCCATAGCCAGGGCTGGCTTGGAGTCGTCCACGTTGATCTTCACGAGGGTCGACTGAAAGATCGGGGCTACAGAGACGCGCTGCGCTAAAGCCGCGACGGCGTCCGCCTCTTTGAGCGCCGCGCTCTTCTCTTCAGGCGTGAAGTCGCGCTCGGTGAAGCCCAAGATGTGCTCGTCTTGCCACAAGCCCATGCGGTCAACGACCGTGCGCAAAATCTCTCGGCTGGAGATGAGCTTGTATTGCGTCTCAAAGTAACGCGTGTCTCCACGTCTTCCGGTGGGACTACCAAGCTCAACCACCTCGTTGACATCGCCAAGGACCTTCGGGGGCGCCAAGTCGATCATCACGGTCGCGGTAGCTCGATAGACTGGGGTCTGGCGCTCCAGCCAAGCGTAGCCTGCGGCCATTCCAGCCACGAGGACAGCGAGCACCACGAATTTATAGCGAAGGAGCACATCCCAGGTTTCTTGAACAAGAGATATCACGCCGCGAGCGTCTTCCTCGCTGGCGCCTCCGTTCTGAACGCTTAGTGGGTTTTCGTTAGGGTTGTGCATGAATGCTCTTCGGGAGGGTCACATGAATCAGCGTTTGCTGAGTTGTTCCAAGTGCGACCTTTGATCAAGTCCTCGTGTCGTTTTTTAGGTGCTCTCGCCACGCCTCTGGATGATGTGTTCCAAATCCGTGGGCTCGCCCACATACCAGTGTGAGCGGTCTTGTGCCAGATTGTACTTCAGGATCGTCGCGATCGCCTTGAGCCCGTCTCGCCAAGTGACCTTCTTTCCTTCGTGGTAAGAGCGGCCCCGATAACGGATTGGCACCTCTTCCACCAGGATGCCAGGGATGGCCGCGAGCTTCGCCGTGACCTCTGGTTCAAACCCAAAGCGGTCACTCTCAAGCACCAAGGCCTGAACGATCTCGCGCCGGAAGACCTTATAGCAGGTCTCCATGTCAGTAATATGCCAACCAGTGAGTCGATTGGAGAGCCAGGTAAGGGTCCTATTTGCGACCCATTGTCGCCACCACCACCCTTCGCTCTCACCTCGAAAACGAGAGCCATACACCACATCGGCTCGCCCTGCGGCGATGGGCTCTATCAAGGCCGCATAGTCTGCAGGATCGTACTCAAGGTCCGCGTCTTGAACCAAGACGATGTCACCGGTAGCTGCGAGGAGCCCACGTCGAACGGCCGCTCCCTTCCCCTTGTTCTCGTCTTGATAGAAAGCCCGGACCTCCCCAGAGGTCTCAAGGGAGCGAATCAGCTCAAGGGTACCGTCTGTCGAGCCATCATCGACGATCAAGATCTCAGCGTCCTCGCCGGCGTGAGCGCGCACCAAGGCGACAAGCTCAGAGAGCGTCGCGATCTCATTATAAGCGGGTATGACGACGGAGAGCTGCATAGCGGGGCGGTTTTGATGGAGTGGACATAGGATGTCAAGCGTCAGGACACTCACTCAACCTCGTGCCGACTTCACAATACCCTCCCAAGTTAAGTCCGTTTCAACGACACGCGGTGGAGACAAGCCCACAATGCTTGAGGCCACCTCGATGAGCTCACGGAAGGTGTGTGCGCTCGCTCCGAAGAGGTAACGCTGGCCGAGAGGATAGAGAGGGGAGTAGTGCACAGCACCATCCCAATCAAAGGGTAAACCCGGCGTCTGAACCACCGCGAGGGCCTCCAAGAGAGGCAACGCAAGAACCTCAGCGACCTCTGAAGGGTCGGGGTTCAAGGTCGTGTCATGGCTTTGAACAACGAAGGGCTCGATGCGATAATCCGAGGTCCCCAGAGGCATGGAGGTCAGACGCCCCAAGAGGGCCACATCATTGAGCCCCAGCTCTTCTCGTCCCTCACGGCATGCCGTTTCGAAGAGGTCCTTGTCGCCTTCTTCAGGACGACCACCTGGGAAACACCACTCGCCACCATGCTTCAGCTCTTGTACGCGGCGCGTGACAATGACCTCGGGCTCTGGGTTCCATCGCAGAGGGACAAGCACCCCGCAGCGAATGTGGTTTTTGCGCCCAGGCAAAGCTGGGTGCTCAGTGTAGGGACGCGCCTGAAGCGCAGCCGCGAGGGCCGAAGGGGTCAAAGCGTCAGGGTTCGGGATGGTGCGGAGCCGCGTCATGCTCCGCACCATAACACGCTCAATGCAGACCAAGGTCAGCGAGTGACCATCGAGCGAGGCCATTGCGGGTGCCTATCCAAAGCGTGTCTCCCCAACGCTGAAGAGAGGTGACGTCCTGTGAGGGGAGATCGCGACCCTGACGGAGCTTTACCGGTGAGGCGTCGTCAGGCCAAAACCAGAGGCCGTTGCCCAAGGTGGCTACAAACACGCCACCCAAGCTAGGCACCGGGAAGAGCCCACTGGGGTTTACCCACACCTTGTCGAGCCCCTTCACCGCCTTCACCCCGCCCTCATAGAGACGGTCAACACCAGCGTCATAAGTGCCTGCAAGGGCACTTCCATCAGCACGAAAGGCCACAGCGTTTATCCACTCATCGCTTAGGCCTTCCCCCCCCATGCGATGCTGGGTCCACTTCCCTGCCTCAAACACGCCCAGGCCGTGAGCGGTCCCTGCGAGCACGCGCCCCTCATGCACGGCGACTGAGTAGACAATCCGGTAAGGAAGACCATCGTCCACGTTCCATGTCTTCATGACCTGGCCATCCCACCGTGAGAGGCCATGGCTCGTCGCGAACCACACCTGTCCTTCGTTGATATGAAGCGCGTTCACGTGGTCACTTGCTAAGCCACTCTGCTCACCAAAGCGTCGCCAGTGGCCTCCGGCCATGACGAAGGCCCCTGTAGGCGTCGCGGCCCAAAGACGATCACCCTCGCTCTGCAGCATGTTGACGAGGCGAGGAGCCTCGCCGCTTGCCTCAGGCGCATGCCAATCACCCTCGCTGTCACGCCACATAACACCCGCATCGAAGGTGCCCACCCAGAGGCGCTCCTGACCCTCGGGGCCCGGATGCAGAGCGAGCGAAGTGATGTGAGCGCTCTTGAGCGTCGTACGCGTGCTCTCTTCGAATGGACCTCCCTTCACGCGACGGCAGCGGCGACCTGAGGTCAACTGACAGCGCGACGCACCTTGGTTGACAATGATGGCGTCACCAAGGCGCTCGATACCCTGAACACTCCCGCGCAATAGGCGCTTGGAGCGCGCGCGCGCGTCGACGCGCCAAAGCCCTCCTAAGTCTCGACCAACAAGCAGAGCGCCCTCCTTGTCTAACGCTAAGGCGCTGACACGCTTTGAACGAAAACGCCATATGGGCTGGGTTATTTTTGGTGCGCCATCCTTAAAGTCTATCCGCCATAGCCCGTTCTGAACGGTGCCCACCCAGAGCGCACCTCTCAACCAGACCAAGGCGGTAGGCCAGCTCAGACGGGCATCGTCAACCAAGCGTTCGTGGGTGCGACTTTGGGGATCGAAGGTCCAGAGCCCCTTGCCACGAATGGCGAGGGTCAATAGGCCGGATGTATCCAGAGCGATAGCCTGCACATAAGTCCCGGCCAACCCCTCACAAGCACTCAAGACCACGCTCTGTCCATGGCGCTTGTCCTCAATCAAGAGCCCACCGGCGCTCGCCGCATAGCGCACCCCCTTGACCTGAACCTCGCCATGGAGGGGCGAGGGCAGGGTCTCGCACATGGCCTGAGCTTCACCGCTGATAGCGAGGCTCAACCCGATGAAACCAAGCACTGCGAAGGCCCTCATCGGATCACCAAGGTGCATTGGCTTCGATGAATGTTCATCGCCATGTCCGTCACGATGAGTTCGACAGGGTAAGCGCCCTTGAGGAGCCCCTCATCGAGCACCAACTCGCCGCTCCATCCATGACCCACAGGGTCAGGGCTTAGAGGAATGCTCTGACCTTGGAACACCACGCGGGCACGGCGCACATCAGCCCTGATGCGGACGAGAGAGCTTCGTTGACCACGGGTCACTGACTCGACCGGGGTTGCGTAGACCTGAACACTGCTCCCGGCCAAAGCGCTCGACTCAGAGAGAGTTAGGTCCATAGCTGGGGCCGTGGAGTCAACGGTGTAGGTCAAGGACACGAGCTCAACCTCACCCGATGCATGGGTGATATAGACACGCACGCGGTAGCGCCCTTCTTGAGCTTCTCGCGGAACAAGGAAACGTCCCAACCACGCACCATGGAGCTCTTCCCAAGCGCAAGGAACGTGGGCACCCCAAGGCAAAATTGCATGCACCCGCTGCGCATCCTTTGGCGCATGGACCAGGATTTCCGGGTCACCAGGCTTGATGGCATTCGGAGTCAGCGTTGCGCGGCGTCTGGGACCGAATATCCCCTCAGGGCGCATGCTCGCAGGCAGGTGCACCGCAGCGAGAGCCTGATGCAAACGCTCTGGCGTTGGGTTCGCTATCATGTCGCGCTCAACGGCGACAAAGGAGGTGTAGCGGGTCAATATGTGGTGACGCAGGCCCAAGGCAGTCACCTCATCAATCACAGCCTGAGAATCCTCCCAAGCGTTTGGATGAAGGAGACCAGCGATCTTCTCCTTGGCCCACATGAGCTCAATGGCTCGATGTTCATGAGCCCGCTCAGGCAGCTCAATGTTGAGAGGGATCGCCACCCTCTTTCCGCCCTGTTTGCCGCGAATCGTTATCTCCCCCTGAGCACCTTCCTGATATCGACCGAAGACCTTGAGAGGTAAGCCCACAAAGAGGTCAGGGATTGGGTTTGGGCTCGTCTCTGAGACCTTGAGGCCACCCCAGTCAATCGCCACATCCGTAAGCAAAGGCTGCCCCATCCGGGCATAGAAGCGCTCAACGACCTCGTCTACCGGGTCAGCCCGCTCGCCAACCTGCACGTACTGAACTGTGCCTCGACCTCGAAGCGCCATTTCATCGAGCAAATAACGGTTCACATCTGAGCCAACCCCAAAGCTAAAGAGGCGAGCTTGTCCGACCTTCTCGTCTACATAAGCAAGGATCTCACCGTCATTGCCGATGTACCCATCCGTCATGAAGGCGACGATCCGAATGCGCTCGGGGTGCGTCGGACCCTCGAGGGCAGCGCGCATCCCCGCGAGCATGTCCGTGCCCCCTTGGCTGGTCATCCCATCAAGGAAGGCCAGCGCACGGGCTAGGTTCTCAGGGGTGTTGGCCAGAGGGACCTCAGCCAAAGATGAGACACCGGAGGCAAAGTCAATGATCTGAAAGGTGTCATTCGCGCCCATCCTCTCCAGCGCATAGCGCATCGCAGCGCGTGCTTTATCAAGGGGCTCACCCATCATCGAACCCGAGGTATCCACAACGAAATAGAGCTCTTTCGCTTGCACCTGCTTCGGATCAACACGCAATGGTGGATGAAGCGTCAATGCAAAGGTCCCCTCATCCGATGAAGCCCGATGAGCGACGACGCTTGCTGTGGGTTCACTGGATGCGAGCATGTAGCGAACCTCAATCGCGCGATTCGCTAAAGCATCACTCTCGGCCAAGCGCACATAGTGCGTCTTGTCAGGGCCAGCTTCCTGAGTAAGGGCGTGACTAGAGCTGTGCACTTGGAAGACAGGGGTAGAGTCGTTGAGGTGCAGCTCCAAGCTGACGCGATGCGTGGTCTCAGCGTCAGGAACGTAGGCAGGGTTAATGCTCCCCTCCGATGGCGAGGTAGAAAGTGCATTAGGCGGCTCGTAACGCGGGCCAACGACGCCTGGAAAGGTGAAGACATAGGTCGCGTCCTCGTAGCTAAGCTGAGCCACATAACGCAGGGTCACGTGAACCCTCTCCCCTGGCATGACGTTCGCCACCGATTGCTCGAATACATTGGGGCGTTTGGATTCAACGAGGGCAGCTCTCCGGCCCTCGTTTTTTGCAGCTTCATAGAGTTTACGGGCCTTCTCTTTCACCTGAACCTCGGCTTCGATAAGGCGCCCCCCAACGATCAACGCAACCCGATCAACGGCCGCTTTGTGAGGTAGGGGGAAACGGTAGAGTCCCTCCAAGGGCACATCGAAGGGGTTCTGAAAGGTCTGCGTCACGACCACGGAGGTATAACCAGCGCTGGCCTCAGCTTTGACGTCGGTTGACTCGAGCGTGAATGGTCGCTCTTGCCCCGCTCCGTCAATCGCCACGAGCTCAATCGCGCCTGAGGCAGGGGACGCATGCGCCTGCGCGCAGAGGCCGAACACTGAGATGGCGAGAGCCACAAAAAGGGGCGTTAGCGGTCGATAGACAAGATGCGCATAAGGCATGAGATCCTCCCGGATGCAATGGGTACGACCTCTGCCAAAGCAAAGGTGATGCCAAGCATCAGGAAAATCTCTACATCATTGATTTAAAACGACTATCGAGAGCAAGCCACGCCAAAAAGACCAGCATCTGTGTCGGCTCAGACACAAGCGTGTCGACGCTCAGCCACACCTCTAGTCGGCGCTAAGGCTCGGGTTCAAGGTGTAGGTTCCAGTGATTGAAGCCTGAGCGAGGATGTGGCCTTCAATCGCCGAGAGACACTCCGGGCCGCCAAAGCGCCCCTCCAATGAAGCATTCTCTAGGTCGAGAGCGTAGAGCGTGAAGATGTAGTGGTGCAGTCGCTCGTCGTTCCAAGGGGGACCGGGGCCATCATAACCGAAGTAATCCCCCGACATCCCCTCAGTGCTGCTGAACCAATCCGTATAGTTGTTCACACCTTGGCGTGTCCCCATGGGAGCTTCAGGTCCCTCTTTGCCACCAGCGGTGACGGCGCTGGAGAAGAGCCCCTCGGCGAGCTCGCGTTGCTCAGCAGGGAGGTCGACAAGGACCCAGTGATAGAAATCAACCCGCGCCAAAGAAGCGGGCACACTTCGCCCCTCCTGGTTGACGTCATCTCCAACCGAGGGGACATCCGGATCATGACAAATCAAGGCAAAAGAGCGCGTCCCCGCGGGCACCTCATCCCAAGCGAGATGCGGACTACGATTGTCGCTCAGACTCACATGGGTCTCGGGGTCAATCTTCCCAAAGGCCAGAGACTCCGGGATGGGGCCTTGGTCGGCGAAACTATCGCTCCACAGCTTCATCAGTGTCCTCCTTCACAGGGTTTAAAGGGAGCCTGTCCGAAGCCTCGATACACGTCAACCTGACACGCTGAAATGGCTTTCTTTGTGGTGATATCCTTGTCGATGAGGCAGCCTCCGAGAGCGTCAGAGAGATCGTCCACATCCCTCCATCAAGCCCTGCATGACATGCCCACGATGCTGAAGCCCTAGAGAATAAAAGAGCGCCTCCGATGTACGAGAAGATTCAAGAGAGCAAGGCTTTGAAGGCAAGACACTTCGAGCCACTTAGGCCAGTGAGTCCTCCAGGGTTGAGGGCCTAATGGCTACCTACGTCATTGGTGATATTCAAGGCTGTTACAAAGCCTTGATGGGCCTCGTAGAGGCTATCCAGTTCGACCCCAAGGTCGACGAACTTTGGCTGGCCGGTGACCTCGTCAATCGAGGCCCTGACTCTCTCGCGGTGCTACGTTGGGTACGTGAGCACGAGGATTCCCTTAGCGTCGTGCTTGGGAACCACGACCTCTACTTGATAGCGTGCGCCTTAGGCGCCGTCCCTAGACGGAAAAAGGACACCGTGGGTGCGCTTTTAAACGCACCAGACGCTTCCGAACTTGTCGCCTGGCTACGAAAGCAACCTCTGCTTCATCGTAAAGGCCGACATGTCATGGTTCACGCCGCATTGCACCCGAGCTGGACATTCGATGAGGCAGAGCGCGAAGCGAGGCTCCTTGAGTCGATCTTACAAGGCGAGAAGGCTGCAAGCTTCCTTAACGAGAGTTACAGCTTTAGCCCGAAGCACTGGCCAGGCCCGGACGAAGCCAAGGCGCGACGACTCTCTGCTCTAGCCGCCTTCACCCGTTTACGCTGTCTCGACAGCTCTGGGGCGATGACCTTCGATTACACGGGTGAGCTTGATCAGTGCCCGGAGGGGCGAATCCCCTGGTGGCGTTTCAAGCATCATCGACCAACAGACACGACCGTCATCATCGGTCACTGGGCCGCGTTAGGGTACAGGAGAGAGCCAGGTCTCCTAGCAACGGACAGCGGATGCGCATGGGGCAACGCATTGAGCGCAGTATGCCTCTCAAGCGGTGCACTGACCCAAGTCAACCCAGAGGGTGAACGCATCCCTTAGGCCCTCCGAAGGAGAGGGGCCTAAGCGAAGAGATCGAGCTGCTCCTTGACCAGGTGCACCTCGGGTCCATGCACGCATTTCCCTCGCCCCACGCTCGAAGCGCAGCGACACACCAGAAGCTGAGCGCCTTGCTTATCGGCGACCTCATGAACGCGAGCGATAATGGTACGTCGAACGCGCTCGGGAATCTCAGGCAGTGATCCACCAGCGCCGCGGCCCATATGAAACCACCCCTCCAACATCCTTGCGCGGCTGCGCGAGACCTCGCGACGGACCTGAGCGACCAGGCCAGAGGCGTAGCGTATCCACCTGAGGTGCCACTCCAAAAGGCCCGCTTGACGCAGTTCGCGTCCGAGGCTGGAGAGCGCCTGAGCGCTGTCGTTGACCATGGGAATCAGTGGGCCGATCGTGGCGACAACCTCAGCCCCTGCTTGTTTCAACGCCTCAGCCAAAGCGAGGCGTTCACTCACGCTGGCCACACCGCGCTCCCACTCTGCGACGAGTGCCGCGTCCTTGGCAAAGAACTCGATATTGACGCGCAAGCGCCCTGGATAACGACGCGCCAAGGTGACCAGAGCGCTCGCATCACGAAGTCCGCCGCGCGTATTGAGGGTCAAATCTAAGCCACTGCGAAGAAGCTCCTCGGCCGCGCGCAAGGCAGGCGCAGCCAGATCGCGCGCGGCAGGGACGAAGGGGTCAGCCCATGGCGAAAACCAGACCCAGCCTTTATGGCTCGTAAAGCGCCGAAGGTCCCGACGAAGACGCGCCACTAAGACCTCGCTGGGGTAGGCGCTTGGGGCCGGTCCAGAGCGCTCGGCCCTCAAGGTACAAAATGCGCACTCCCCTTGGCCCCGATGGTCAATATGAGCGACCCAAATCCGACCAGAACACGCGTGCTGCATGGGTTGAAGGAGGGCCCGTCTGAGCATGTCTGCCCACTCGGGACCGGAGGCGGACCTCCCCTTGCCTTCTTGATGATGCGCAGCGAAGAGCTTTGTTTGGGCGCTTGGGTGTGGATCGCGTTTGGACATACTGAACATGAGTATAGGTGTCCGTTTTTTTCGGATCAACTCAGAGGCCACTTTTTCAGGCTGGTTCAGATACCCAGGACCATCAAACGCGTCACTAAAAGGTTTGAGACGCTCTGGATCGTGTCGAGTTCTCGCTGCTCAAAGCCAAGTTCACGCGGGGCATTTAGGAGCAAAAAGACCCCTTGAAGGACACCTTCATCGCGGACACCGCACCAAAGAGCTGAGTTCAATGCGATTAAGATTGGCCGATCGTCAGCGCTCAAAAAGGTCAGGGTCGCTGGTGGGTCAAAGCGTCGACGTCCCAAGACATAGCTCACCGGACCGGGTACCGGAGAGGAGCCCGGGAGAAGGGCCCCCTTGAGCGAGGGACCCTCGGCGCTCGTGTCAAACATGACCTCCCAACCCGAACGCTCTTCAGTCGTTCGGACAAAGA
>Ga0066371_10000250_pt1 | contig 12291 bp, 8 predicted proteins | sample Knorr_S15_td_DCM_FD_71214 | JGI IMG/M metagenome (GOLD analysis project Ga0066371, IMG submission 71214) | Marine microbial communities from Southern Atlantic Ocean transect - Knorr_S15_td_DCM_ad_63m_LV_B | ecosystem: Environmental > Aquatic > Marine > Oceanic | place: Southern Atlantic ocean... | reverse complement strand
ACTAGTTTCATCAAACCATTGACGTATTGTTGGACTATCATGAGTACCTGTATAAGCTACAACACTTTCACTCCAATTTTTAGGGTTTATTTCATCATGATCTTTTTTATCAGGTATTCTTTGTTGCAATACCTTCATACCTGGAATTCCATATTTTTCTAATATTTGAGCAGTTGTATCTAGTACAACTCCTAGATCTTCAGCTAATAATTTATCGAAATTAACGTTGTTTGAAATTTTTTCAAAAAATGTTTCCCACGGTCCATCTCTCCAATGACCGTCTAAAGCTGGTTTTCCAAAAGGTATTGCCCAAAATTTGAAAAAACCAATAAAATGATCAATTCTTAAATAGTCAAAATTTTTTAAATTTTCATTTAATTTTTCTATCCAGTATGAGTAATCAGTTTCATTGTGATTGTCCCAATCGTATAATGCTGTATTCCATATTTGACCTTCCACTGTAAAATCATCAGGCACTGCACCAGAGACATATCCCATTTGATTATTCTCATCAAGATCGAATAAATCTTTATTCAACCAAACATCTGCAGAATTATGGTTAACATATATTGGAATATCTCCAAGTATGGAAACATTATTTAAATTTGCATAATTTTTTAGTTTTTTCCATTGAGAATTAAATTCATATTGTAAAAAAACATTTTTTGCAAAAGTATCTTTAAATTTTTCTATAACTTTTTGGAAAGTATCTTCAGAATAATTTAAATAATCTTTATCCCATTCAACCCAGTTATTACCGTGCACTTCACTTAATGTCACAAAAGTGAGGTGTTTTTTAATTAGCTCATTTTTGTTTAAAAAATCAGAATAAATTGAATCATTTAAATCAATTCTTTTTGATACAGATTGAAATAGTGATTGTTTATATGAGTAAACTTTTTTAAATTCAACTTCATAAGTGGACAACTCTTTCAAATTATTCAAATTATCTTTATCAAACATATTGTTTTCTATATCATTTATGGAAATCAAATATGGATTTCCCAGTATTGATGATTTACTCGAGTAAGGCGAGTACTCAACCTCATCAGTTATCCCTAAAGGTAAAACTTGCCAGATATTAGTTTTTGAAGATTTTAGTAAATCAACAAAATTAAAACTATTTAAACCTAAGTCTCCTATGCCATATTCTCCAGGCAGAGAAGATGGATGGAGAATTAACCCACTACTTTTTTTTATATCCATTACTCTTCAAAATAGAGTATATAATAAATTTTTAGGTTATTAATTATTTATGGTTGAAGAACACAGTCCGGAGTTTATAGACGCAGGAGAGCGTCAAAAAATTGATTTTTTTGAAGGTGACGTTCATCTAGGTCATTATGATTTTAGATTTGATTTTAATGACAAAAAACATTTTTCTATTTCTCAAGACGGAACAGGCAGATTTAGAGTACATACTGAAAAAAATATCTCTAAATTGTGGCTTTTGCTTGAAGATGAAGATTTTAGACCTGTCGAATTAAGAAAATATGCTGAAACTGACAGGTTTGTGTTTTGGGGAGTACAAGTTGAATTTAGAGCAAACGTAGCTAAATTTAGTTTTGCTGCAACCACTGAAGACAATTTAAATTTATATTTAGGCACAAGCGGCATAGCAAACTTCATATCACCATCTGAAAAGTGGATTTATGATTCTTCTATTTATCAAAGACATAGTATTCCAGACTGGGTATACGGTTCAGTAATGTATCAGGTCTTTCCAGAAAGATTTGCTAACGGAAGATCAGAAATAAACCCAGAAAATACAGTTGAATGGGGCAGTGTTCCGACAAGACTAGATTTCCAAGGAGGGGATCTTTATGGTGTAATTGATAAATTAGATCATATAGAGAGCTTGGGTGTAAATATTTTATATCTGAACCCAATTTTTTTATCCGGTAGTACCCATAAATATGATTCTTGGGACCACTTTAAAGTTGATCCAACACTAGGTGGAGATGATGGTTTAAGAGATTTAATATCAAATTGTCATGATAGAAATATTAAAGTTATCCTAGACTGTTCTCTGAATCACGTACACCCAAGACACTTCGCATTTCAAGATATAGTTAAAAATGGAGAAAATTCAGAATATAAAAACTGGTTTACTATTTTTGATTATCCTGTTCGATTGATACACCGACCTCATCTTTATGCAAATACATACAAAGTAGGATGGGACGGTAATGAAGAAGAATACAAAAGATATCTTGAAAAGACTTTTGATGAGACAAAAGTACCTGTAGAAGTTAGAGATGATGATGGTCCAATTGTTGAACCATCATATAAAGCATGGTGGGGCGTACCTGATATGCCAAAAGTAAATTTTGAAAGTAAAGAAGCCAGACAGTGGGCTCTTGATGTTACAAAACATTGGATAGAAAATTTTGATATAGACGGCTGGAGAATGGATGTCGCTAAGGAATTAGATTTCTCTTTTTGGAAAGAATTTAGAGATATTGCTCATAAAGCTAATAAAGATACATTATTAATCTCAGAAATATTCGGTGACACTTCACAATGGCTCCAAGGTGATAGGTTCGATGGGACAATGAATTACTCATTCAGAGAGGCTATGACGGATTATTTTGCTACTAAGAGAATTAACAACAAAGAGTTTGCGGATTCACTGGCAAATCTGTATTCTATGTACTCTTTTGAGGCACTGTCATCTTGTCAAAATCTTTTAAGCTCCCATGATGTTAAAAGATTTCTAAATAGATGTGGCAATGAGGAAGATGGGATTTTAGGTGCTATATTTTTACAAGCTACTTTCCCAGGAATTGCAGGTATCTATTATGGAGATGAAATTGGACTTGGTGGTGCCGATGATCCTTTCAATAGAGAACCTTTCCCGTGGCACAGTGAGGAATCTTGGAATTCTACAATTTTAGACTACACAAAAAAACTTATGAACATAAAAAAATCAAGTTCCATATTCAAATATGGCAGATTCGAACTTTTAGATGATAATGAACAGTTTGTTGCATTTAGAAGAATATTGAAAGATGAATCTATGCTGTGCATTATCAACAGATCAAAGTCTAATGATGACTTTAATATTATTTCTAACGCACACAGTGTAAATGTAATTCATGGTGATTGTGCAGCTAATCTTGATCAAGGAATGATTCGAATAACAAATAATAACGGTAATATTGGGATTATTCTTCATGAACAATAGTTATGTTCGCTTGTGAAATCTTTTTTTTATTTAATTAGAAATTTATCTAATTAAATATTATATTTAGCCTGACATTCTTTATTGAGTGAATATACGTATATACGAAAGGGAGTATATGAAAACTAATAAATTACGATTTATCGTATTTTTATTAATGCTTTCTATGGTCGCTGTTGCTTGTGGAGGTGGAACTGCTGAAGAAGCAGAGGAAGCACCTGCTACAACCGAAGCGCCTCAAGAAACATTAGCTGCTCCTGCAACCACAGCTCCACCACCGGAAGTAATTGTTGTGTGGGCTGAAGAAAAAGTCGCCGTAGCTTTGGAACCATTAGTTGGTGCTTATGAAGCAGCAGCTGGAGTGGACGTAGAAGTTGTTGTGTATGACTTTGGTGCTATTAGAACAGACGTTCAAACAGCCGGTCCGGCTGGAGAAGGTCCTGATGTATTTCTAGGAGCGCATGACTGGGTTGGAGAATTAGCAGCGAACGGAGTTTTAGCACCTGTAAATATTGGTTCTATTGCTTCTGACCTTTTTGATGTAGGTATTGCAGGCTTTAGTTATGGTGGTATGACTTACGGAGTACCTTATGCAACTGAAGCAATAGCAATGTACTACAACGCTGATTTAGTAGATGGAGTCCCTGCTTCCTGGGATGATGTCAAAGCTGCTTGTGAAGCTGCTGGCACAGAACTATGTGTAGGCGCACCAGGTGGTGGTGGTGGAGCAGATGCTTACCACAACCATCCATTCGTAGCATCAGCAGGCGGATACGTCTTTAAAGTTGAAGGCGGATTCGATCCTAATGACGTTGGTCTAGATAATGAAGGTGCCTTAGCATCTGCAGAGTATCTTGATACATTAGTAAAAGAAGGTGTTGTTGCATCAACTGATTATGGTGGCTCTATGTCAGCATTCCAAGAAGGTAGGTCATTGTTCTGGATGACTGGCCCATGGGCAAGAAATGATGCAAGTGCTGTTAATTATGGTGTAGGATTAATTCCTGCATTTGGTGATAGTCCTGCAACTCCATTCGTTGGAGTAAGAGGTGCAATGGTATCCTCATTCAGCGAAAAGAGATTGTTAGCAGAAAGCTTTATACTAGATTTCTTTGTAACTGTAGAAGTTCAAGAAGCAATGTATAATTCTGATCCTCGTTTACCAGCAACAAAATCATTATTTGCAATTGTTGAAGCTGCAGATCCAATCGCAGCGCAATTTGCAGCTAGTGCAGCAAATGGTATTCCAATGCCAAATATTCCAGAAATGGGAAGTGTATGGGGTCCATTTGGTGATGCATTATTAATCATTAGAGACCAAGCTTATGGTACTAATGAAGAAACAGGAGTAACAGTTAATTCCGCTTCAGATGCTATGAAATTAGCAGCTGAACAAGTAAGAACTGCTATTGCTGGAGGATAAAAAGATAATATCTTTTATAATTGGGGCTCAATATGAGCCCCAATTTTTTTTTACTAAACTAATATTATGAAAACTTCAACAATCTTTAGATACATATTACTTGCAGTATTTAATGCTGGAGTTTTTTATGCGATACCATTATCAATAGCATTTGAAGCTTGGTTTTTATTAAGTTTAATTATTCTTAATGCTTTTTTAGTCAATATTGTTTATCTAACTGACAGATTTAAACCAATGAAATGGATTCTTCCAGGTATGATTTTTATGATTTCTTTTGTTGTTTTCCCTGCAATATACAATACTTATGTATCTTTTACTAATTGGTCTACTGGTCATATCCTTAACAAAACACAGGCTATAAAAGTTTTGGAGGATAGAACTTTCACACCTGAAGATCAAAAAGATATACTATTTGATTTATATGTTCTTCAAGATCAAAATTTACAGTTTTATTTCTTTGCAGATTTAGATGAAAATAATATGTTTTTTGGCAAAGCTGTTACTGATGAAGATATTATTACTGCCAGTTTTGCAACTCATGAACCTTCTTTGAAAAAAAATGGCGAACTTAGTATACCCGATGGTTTTTATTTACTTTCTGGCAAAGAACAAATTGCAAATGCCGATGCTCTTCAGGATTTATCACTAGTTATTGACTCAAAAACGAGGGCAAAATTATTTAAAATTTCGGTATTTGGTGCATCAACCGGGAGCTTATCTTCAACCTCACAACTTTATACATATGACAGCACTAATGATGCCTTGATAAATAATTCTACAAATACTATATGTCCAGCGGTTGATGATAACTTTGAATGTAATGGAAAAGAAATTGATCCTGGTTGGCGGATATATGTTGGTTCTGAAAATTATGAAAATTTATTTTCAAATCAACGTATAAGAGGCCCTCTTAATATTGTTACAAAGTGGACATTTCAGTTTGCAATCCTAACAGTCATATTTTCTTTTTTTGTTGGGTTACTTCTTTCTATGATACTTAACAAAGACAATTTGAAGTTTCAACGAATATATCGTTCACTTTTTATACTTCCGTATGCAATACCAGCATTTGTATCTGTTTTAGTTTGGAAAGGACTATTGAATCCAGATTATGGTGTTATTAATAATTGGTTTGCGCCGATGTATGAAATTCTAGAAATTGAACCTATTAAATGGCTTAAAACTAAAGAAAGTGCTCGTGCAGCAGTTTTATTGGTAAATACTTGGCTTGGTTTTCCATATATGTTCCTAATTACAACAGGTGCTTTACAATCTATTCCAAAAGAGTTGATTGAAGCTGCAAAGGTTGATGGTGCATCTGGAATACAATCTTTTTGGAGGATTACATTTCCGTTATTAATGGTATCTATATCACCACTACTAATAGGTTCATTTGCATTCAATTTTAACAATTTCACTTTGATTTTCTTATTATCTGGAGGAGGTCCGCCAGTTATTGGTAGCGAGGTTGCTGTTGGATGGACTGATATACTGATTTCCTTTACATATAAACTGGCAATATCTGGAGGTAGAGGAAATATGTTTGGATTAGCTTCTACTGTTACGATTGTTGTTTTTGGTATTGTATTATTAATTTCTGCACTTTCATTTAGGTACACTAAACGTCTAGAGAGAATATATGGAAATATCTAAATTTACTAACTGGTTTAAAGAGTATGGCTGGAGACATCTTGTAGGTTTGATGTTTGTAACTTTTGCAATATATCCAATACTTTTTGTTCTTACGAACTCTTTTGCTGATTTTGCTAATTTAACAAATTCAAAGTTGATACCAAATTCATTGACACTTAAACATTACAAACTTTTGTCAGGAGATCCTTTAGTGCCATATTTTCAATGGCTATATAACACTTATAAGGTTGCATTTTTAGCTGCATTATTCAATGTGTTTCTGGGTACATTAGCAGCATTTGCATTTTCAAGATTACAATTTAGAGGTAGAAGAGCAGGCTTGCTTACTTTAGTAATTGTTCAAATGTTTCCTTCTTTCTTGGCATTCGTTGCTATCTATTTGTTGTTTTTTCAGATTAGTGATGTTGCACCATTTATGGGATTGGGTACCCACTTTGGTCTTATTTTGGTTTACCTAGGCGGATCTATAGGATTTAATTCATGGCTAATTAAAGGATTTATGGACACAATTTCACCATCCTTAGACGAAGCTGCAAAAGTAGATGGCGCTTCAGAGTACCAAATTTTTAGTAAAATAATCGCTCCACTTTCAAGGCCAATTCTAGTGGTCATTTTTGTGATAACTTTTATTGGAATTTATTCAGATTTTATTCTTGCAGCAATATTTTTAAAGGATAAAAACTTATGGACAGTAGCGGTTGGAATTAATACAGTATTTGTTGATGATTTTAATGCTGATTGGGGGGTGATAGCAGCATCATCAGTCATAGCAGCTACGCCTATTGCTGTTTTATTCATATTTTTCCAAAAACAAATTACAGGTGGCCTAACTGCTGGATCTGTAAAGGGTTAATTAAAAAAACACTTTAGATTAGAGAATTTGTCTTTAAAATATTAAAATTTAAGTAGCACTTTATGGGAGGAAATTTGTCAAATTTACACGAGTATTTAAAAAATCAAGAGAGCTTAATCACATCTGCAGTTGAAGGAAAAACTTTATTAGACTTTATAGATCGAAATGCTAATGAGTATCCTGACCATCCTGCACTTAATTCCCCTGCAAACGCAGAATACTCTGCATGGGATTCTATATCATGGTCTGAATATAGAGAGACATCAAAAAATTTAGCATCTGGGCTAATGACTTTAGGTTTGGGTCCAGGAGATACAGCTTTTATTATGTCAAACAATACAAAAGAACATAATATTGCTGATCTAGGAATCGTGTACTCAGGCGCCACACCATCAACTTTGTATAAGCAACTTAAATATTCCCAAATTGAATATGTGGCAAATTTAATGGAAGCTAAAGTTGCAGTTGTTGGAGATCTTGAGTTATTCGAAGAAGTAAACAAAGCAAAAAAAGATTGTATCAATTTAAACGCAATTGTTCTAATTGATGGATATGAAGAGAAGAAAGATCTTGATTATGTCTACAGTTATCACGAATTAATTGAAAAAGGTAAAAGCATAAATAGTGAGGACAGTTCAAAACTTGATTCTGCTATCGCTACAGTAACACCAGACTCCTTAGCTTGTCTTATTTTCACTTCTGGTACAACTGGTAAGCCAAAGGGTGTGATGATATCGCATAAAAATGTACTATGGACTATTGAAAGTTTGTTTGGTCAGATGATTCCTGCAACAAAATTTCCAAGAATAGTTTCTTACCTACCAATGGCTCACATAGCAGCCCGTGCAGGGGATCATTATCAAGCAATTTACAGAATTGGTCAAATATTTCCAGTTCCAGTACTTGAAGATATGAGAGATGCACTCCCTACAATTAAGCCATCAGTGTTTCTTGCTGTTCCAAGAGTTTGGGAAAAGTTTAAGGCAGGACTCGAAGCAAGAATTGAGGAAAATCCAAAAAAAGACCTAATAGCTAAAGCTATTCAAAATGGACTTGAGAAGGTTGATTACGAGCAAAAAGGTGAATCGGTTCCATTTATGGTTGGCCTTAAAGATAAAATCTTTGCAAAATTAGTCTTTTCAAAATTTAAAGAAGGATTAGGAATAGTTGATACGGAATATTTTGTGACTGCTGCAGCTCCAATGAATAAAGACGTTCACAGGTGGTTTCATGCTATTGGCATAGACGTTACAGAAATTTACGGAATGACTGAGGATACTGGTCCTGCAACAATAGGCGTGCCTGGTAACGCAGTTGAATCTTTTGAAAAAAGATTAAAAGTAGATTCAATTAAAGTTCCAAGTGTTTTAAATCCAATTGGAAAAGTAGGCATTCCTATTCCTGGAACAGAAGTAAAAGTTATGGAAGATGGAGAACTATGTATTAAAGGCAATCACGTTGCTCAGGGATATTTCAAGTCTGAAGAGCAAACCAAAGAAACATTTGATGCAGATGGATGGCTACATACTGGTGATTTAGCAGAAATTGATGATGAAGGTTATGTAAAGATAATTGGAAGAAAAAAAGAAATCCTCATAACTTCAGCTGGAAAAAACATTGCTCCTGTTGAAGTTGAAGATTTAATAAAACCACATCAATTGATTGGTCAAGTCTGTGTTGTTGGTGATGGAAAGAAATATCTCACAGCTTTGATCGTTTTAGATGGAGATGGAGGTGCAGAAGCATGGGCCTCAGAAAATAATGTTGAGTATTCTATTGCAGCTATGTCCAAGGATCAATCGGTTATTGATGCAATACAAAAGCAAGTAGATGAGGCTAACTCTCAAGTTGCACAAGTTCAACAAATTAAAAAATTTGTAGTTTTAGAAAAAGAGTGGACTGATTCAAGTGGTGAGTTAACTCCCACTTTGAAATTAAAGCGCAATGTTATTGCTGAAATGTATAATGATGAAATTGAATCAATGTATGAGGAAGGGTAAGTAAATGTCAGATATATCTTTTGAAGATAGAACGGTAATTGTCACTGGTGCTGGAAATGGATTAGGAAAAGCATACGCCATTGAACTAGGTAACAGAGGTGCAAAAGTTGTTGTCAACGATCTAGGTGGTTCAGTTGACGGTTCAGGTTCTGGTAGTACTCCAGCTGACGAAGTTGTTAATGAGATTATTGCTAATGGTGGCGAAGCTGTTGCAAATTATGACTCAGTTGCTACCAAAGACGGTGGTGAGGCAATTGTACAAACAGCTATAGATAGTTTTGGTACTGTAGATGCAGTAATTAACAATGCAGGAATTTTACGTGATAAAAGTTTTGCAAAAATGACGGAAGAAGAACTCTCATTAATTATTGATGTTCATTTGAAAGGTACATTTTTTGTCTCTCAACCAGCATTCACAGTTATGAAAGAGAAAAATTATGGAAGAATTGTCAATGTAGCATCACCTTCTGGTTTATTTGGCAACTTTGGGCAATCAAATTACGGTGCGGCAAAAATGGGAATTGTAGGTCTTACAAATGTTTTGGCAATTGAAGGTGCTAAATACAATATAAAAGTCAATGTAATTGCACCGACCGCTTACACACGCATGACAGAAGCATTACTTCCAGAAGATGTCGGTAAGTTATTTGGACCAGAGTTAGTGACTCCAATGGTAACTTACTTAGCTTCTGAAGCTTGTGAACCATCCCATGAAATATTTGGTGTTGCAGCAGGAAGATTTGCTCGTATTGGAATTATTACTCATAAAGGCTATGTCAACACAAGTGCGTCTGCAGAGGATATTGCCAGCAATATTGATGAAATTAGAACAATTGTTGATGGAACGTATCCTTTTAGTAATGAAGATGAACTAGTCATAATTCAAAAAGCAATTCAAGGAAATTAGTTTTCTAATAATTTTGATGTATAATTTTCTATGACAAAAATCGAAACCAAACCCTTAGACGCAGAAGAGTTAGTTAAAAGTAAGCTGCAAGAACTAATTGATTTTAGAAAAGAAAATAATGACATTAAGGAATTTTGGGGAAAACAATTTGATCTAGGTTTAGCTTGGGTTCAATTTCCTGAAGGAGCAGGTGGTCTTGGATTAAACCCTAAATACCAACTGATGGTAATTGAAACTCTAAGAAATGAAGGTATCTCTCAACAAAATAGGGTAGCAAACATTCTGGGAATTGGAATGGGAGCACCTACAATCATTGAATACGGCACAGAAGAACAAATATCTAAATATTTAAGGCCTATGTTCACCACAGAAGAAATCTGGTGCCAACTATTTTCAGAACCTGGTTCAGGGTCAGACTTAGCAAGCCTATCAACAAAAGCTGTTGATGATGGGGACGGATATATCGTTAATGGACAGAAAGTTTGGACAACTCTGGGGCATTTAGCAAAATGGGGATTAATAGTTACAAGAACAGATCCTAATGTTCCAAAACACAGAGGCCTCACATTCTTCATAGTTGATATGGAATCCGAGGGAGTTGACGTAAGACCACTCAGACAAATTACAGGCGAAGCTGAATTTAATGAAGTGTACTTTACTGATGTAAAAATTCCTAAAGAAAATATTTTAGGCTCTTTAGGTGAAGGCTGGAGAGTTTCATTAACAATTTTGATGAATGAAAGAGTTGCAATAGGAGGAAATGTTAGAGAAAGAGGTAGCGGCGCCCCTGGTCATCTTGTCCAGCTTTGGAAAGAAAAAAACCTTCAAGATCCAGTTACTCGAGACAAACTCATAAAACTATGGATTGAGCAAGAAGCTGTAAGATTAACAAACATGAGAGCTGTTGAAAATAGAGAAAAAGGCACTCCTGGTCCAGAAGGATCAACAAGTAAATTATATGAAGCCGAAATCAACAAAGCCTCATACGAATTTGGTATGGATATGTTGGGTAATGATGGCCTTTTGTTTCCAAGGGGTTATGCATTAACTCAACCTGAGCTAAATTTTGAAAATGAAACTTTTGGATTTACTGATACACAAAGCTTGTTTCTAAGATCAAGAGCAAATTCAATTGAAGGTGGTACATCAGAAATTATGAGAAATATAATTGCTGAGAGAGTCCTTGGACTACCTAGCGAACCCAAATTGGATAAAGATAAAGCTTGGAAAGATATTCCTAGGTCTTAATAAATAAGAGCGAAAACTCCTTTATCGCATCTAATACTAAGTTTTTCTTCATTAGTGTTATTTCTTAAAGTTAAAGTTTCTCCAAATTGAATATCTTTATTATCTAAATTCCACTCTGCACCATCTATTGAAAGATTCGTTAAATCTGTAAGTGGAATTACGCTAAATTTGGTTAACTTTTTAATATTTAATTCAAGTTTTTGTCGAAAGATTATCCTTTTATCTCCATAAAGCCATATGATATTTTCAAAAAATGATTTTGAAGGAATTAATAAAAAAATCGAAATTAAATGATCAATCTCACCTGATTCTCCACCAATAATATAAACTTTTGATTTTTCGGTTTCCTCAAGATAATTCAGTGCAAGTTCAAAGTCAGTTTGGTCTTTATTACTGTTAAAAGCCAAAATTTTAACTCCATTCTTTTTGACCTCGTCTAATGATTTTTTTGATATTGAATCTAAATCTCCTATTAAAGTATTTGGATCTAAGGAAAGATTGTGTAAATGTTCTATTCCCGAGTCAACAGCAATTATTTCTTCAAAGTTACTTTCAATACTTAATACATTACTTGTTGAATTTCCACCAATTGAAATTAGGTAATTTTTCATATTTTCTTAGTTTAATGTTAAAAAATTTCTCACATATCTCAAATCTTGTATCATTAATTATATGAGTAACGAATTTACATTTAAAATTGGTGATGAAGCAGTAAAAACTATTATTGAGTTAAGAGATCAAGAGCCTGGAGACAAGCAGTATGCTTTATTTCTTCAGATAGACGGTGTTCATGGAAATCAATTTACCTATGACTTAAGTTTCTTAGACATTGAACAAACTAGATCAGATGATAAGAGAGTAGATTTTGGAGATTTAGCTGTTGTCATTGCTTCAAAAGATATTGATAAATTCGATGGTGCAAGTTTAGATATGTCAGACGATGACCAAGCACCAGGACTTACTATGGATAATCCAAATACACCAAGCCCTGCGATGATCGGAAATCCAGCAGATTTGCCAGAA
>Ga0066371_10000249_pt1 | contig 12319 bp, 7 predicted proteins | sample Knorr_S15_td_DCM_FD_71214 | JGI IMG/M metagenome (GOLD analysis project Ga0066371, IMG submission 71214) | Marine microbial communities from Southern Atlantic Ocean transect - Knorr_S15_td_DCM_ad_63m_LV_B | ecosystem: Environmental > Aquatic > Marine > Oceanic | place: Southern Atlantic ocean... | reverse complement strand
AATTTAGCAGAGATTGTTGGTATATCAATTTCGTTTAAAAAAAATACAGGTTATTATATTCCCCTTTTATATAATAATAAATCAATAAGTTCTTTTAATTCTGAAAAAGTTTTATTATTAATGCAGCCTGTTTTAGAATTTTCAGGCATGAAATATATAGGACAAAATATTAAATATGATGCTCTTGTTTTAAAAAGGAATGGTATTAATATAAATAATATATTTTTTGATACTATGATTGCTGAAAGTTTAATTTCTCCAGAAAAAAATAGCTATAAATTAGATAATTTATCTAAGGATTATTTAAGCTATGAAATGGTTCCTATTGAAGATCTTATAGGTGAAAAGTCTAATCAGGTTACAATGGATACAGTCCCTTTAGATGATATCTGCTTTTATGCATGTGAAGATGCGGATGTTGTATTCCAATTATATGAAATTCAATCTAAAATTTTAAAAGAAAAAAAATTAGAAAAATTATTTTATAATGTAGAAATTCCTTTAATTAAGGTTTTAGTAGAGGTTGAATATAATGGGGTTTATGTAGATAAATCAATTGTAGATAGCTTATGTAAAGACTTAGAAACTGAATTGGCATTTTTAAGAAAAAAAATATATGAAATATCAAACAGAGAATTTAATATTAATTCTCCAAAACAATTAGCTGAGGTTTTATTTGATGATTTAAAGTTGAAAATGTTTAAAAAAAGAAGTACATCATTTGATGTATTGAAAAAAATGGTAGATCATCACCCTATCGCAGATTTTCTTTTAAAATATAGGCATTTAAATAAATTGGTAAATACTTATTTAGATAAATTACCTACATTTATTAATCCAAATACAAATAGAATCCATACTTCATTTAATCAGGGTGTGACTTCTACAGGAAGATTATCAAGCACAAAACCAAACTTTCAAAATATTCCAATTAAATCTGATGTTGGTAAAAGTATTAGAAAGGCTTTTAAAGCTAATGATGATAATCTTATTATTTCTTTTGATTATTGTCAAATTGAATTAAGAATATTGGCTCACTATTCTCAAGAAAAAAAATTAATTGATTCATTTAAAAATAATTTAGATATTCATTCAAAGACAGCTTCATTAATTTATGGTATAAATATTGATGATGTTATGTATAATCATAGAAGAGTTGCTAAAATTATTAATTATAGTATAGCCTATGGAGCAGGACCATTTAGAATTTCACAGGAACTTAAAATTCCTATTAAAGAGGCTTCAAACATTATATCAAACTATTTTGATAGATATCCAGGAATTAGAAAATATATCGATGATACTATTAAAAAAGGTTTTGAAGATGGTTATGTTTCAACAATCTTAGGAAGACAAAGGAATACTTATAATTTAAGATCAACTAATAGAAATTTACAAGAAGCAGAAAAAAGAGCAACCATCAATATGCCAATACAAGGTACTGCATCTGAATTAATTAAGGTTGCAATGGTTAATATTTATAATAAATTAAAAAAGATGAAATTTTCGTCTAAAATGATATTACAAATACATGATGAATTGTTATTTGAAACTCCACCGGATGAAAAAGAAAATTTAATCCAAATGGTTGTTAATGAAATGGAAAATGCAATTAAGTTAGATGTCCCTATTAAAGTTGATTATAACTTTGGTTGTAATTGGTATGAGGCACATTAGGTAATATTTATGGAAGCATCTATAACATTTAAATCAGTTGCAAAAAAAATAAAATCAGAAACTTTATTAGCAGATTTGTCTTTTGGTGTTGAAAAAGGAACTCGGTTTGCACTTGTTGGTACAAATGGTTCAGGAAAATCATCTATTATAAAAATGATTTCTGGGATTATTCAAAAAGATAAAGGCTCAATTTATGTTAAAGGATATGATATAGGCCTAAAATTAAATGAAGTTAAATCAATTATTGGTTATATGCCGCAAAATACTGAATTTGATAATGATTTAACTGTTTATGAAAATATATCAATATATGGACAGCTTTATGGAATCGATAAAGTTAATCTTAAAAAAAGAATTACAGATTTATCAAAAGATTTAAATTTTTACGATTATTTAAATCTTTATCCAAAATCTATGTCATATGGATTATGTAGAGTCGTCATGTTTGCTAGGGCAATAATACATAAACCGGAAATAATACTTTTAGATGAACCAACCTCTAATGTAGATCCAAATTCCAGGTCTATAATCTGGAAATATATTTGTAATTCGTTAAAAGATTCAACGATTTTTTATACAACAAATAATTTTAATGACGCACAAAACTATTCTAATAGAATTTCAATTTTATATAATGGTAATATAAAGTATAATGGTACATTTGAAAATTTAGTTAATAACACTCATGGGTTAGCAAGATTTACAATAACTTTTAAAGATAAAATTCCCAATGATTTTATTAAAACAATTTCTTTAAATCCTAAAATAATAAATTCTTCATACTCTGATAATATTTTTAAATTTTACTCAACAGAAAAAGTAGAATATTTTAAAATATTAAAGTTTGCCTTAGATTCTGAAATAGAAGATATTGATATTTCAAATTGCAATTTAGAAGATATTTTTAAAGGAATAAATATAAGTGAAGATGAATAATATTTTCATATTAATTAATAAAGAATTATTGAATATTAAAAAAAATATTTTTCAATATTTTTTTATTTTATTTCTATTTCCTTGTCTATTATATTTATTTTTAACTGTGCCGCTTTCTAGAGTTTTTATTAATCTAAAACCAATATATTCTATATGGGTATGTTCAGGTATTTTATTTGTTTCTATTTTATTTAATATATATGTATTGAATTCTAATTGGAATTTAAAATTATATGATAATAGTTTTATAAAATCTTTGCCTATCTTGTCTTCAGAGTATTTATTATCACAAACTGTATATTCAATAATAGTTGGTTTCTTTCAATCTATAATTACGGTAATAATTTTAAATTCTTTAAGTATTGGATTTATGACTTTTACTCAATTTTTTAAATGTTTTTTTATTATGTTACCTGCTATAATAATTATGGTTAATTATTCTTTAATAGTAGGTTTTTTAGTTAAAAATCAATTTATTATTAATATTTATAATTGTTTATTATTTTTATTTTTATCATTTAGCATTGGTTCATTTATTCCATTGAATTTATATCCTGTTGAATATATAAATATTATTAGCTACATCCCATTTTCAGGAACATTAATTAATATGCAGAATATCATTTCTTATCAGCCTGTTTTTTATAACATGTTTTTTATTTCACTCTTTTATTCGTTACTTTTTTCTTTTATTGGTTATTATATAATTGAAGGTAAGATGAAAAACTATAATGAATGATACTGTATATATATTAGGTATTGATGGAGGAGGAACTAATACACGAGGTGTTATTTTTAATAATCAAGGTAAGCTATTAGTTGAATTGAATGATAGTGGATCTAATTTGTATGTTTACAAGGAAAAAGGTGTAAAAATAATTATTGATATGATCAAGAATTTAGCTAAGAAAATAAATATAAATGTTTCAGATATCTCTGCTTTGGGTCTTGGTTTATCTGGTATATCTGATATACATAATAGAGAATTATTATTAAAAGAGTTAGATAAAAATAAAATATCTAAAAATAGTCTTATTTTATCAGATACTGAAGCAGCATATCAATTGCTTTGTCCTACTGGTCAAGGCTTATTATTATCTGTAGGTACTGGTATTGTTTGTTTAGCAAAAGACGAAAATGGGAAAATAATCAAAGTTGCAGGTAATGGATTTGATAAAGGTGATATTGGAAGTGGATATTGGATAGGAAAAAAAATAATCAATAAAATTTTATTTAACCAAGAATTACTAACAGTAAATGATGATATAATTGAAATTCATGATTGCATAAAAGATAGATTAGAAATTGAAAATATAAATTTGATTGAAGAAGCATTTTCAAATCAACCAGAATTAGTTTATAAAACAGCTTGTATATCAAAAGATATTATTAATTTAGCACATAATGGTAATGATATCGCATTGTCTGTTTTACAAGAAGGGACGAGGCATATTGGTGATTATATTATTCACTTAGTTGATGAAATGAATTTTAATAAAAAAAATATTATAATTGCAGGAAATGGTAGTATAGTTAAAAATGACTTCTATAGGTCATTAATAACTGATTCTTTAAAGTTTGATTTTGATAATATAAATTGGGTTTTTTCTGATATTCCATGTTCATTTAGTGCAGGAGTATTAGCTGCCCAAGGAAAAAATATTAATATTTCATTAAATAAAATAATTCAATATAAAAATTAAATATGAACTCAGTAGCTAAAATAAATTTAAATCATTTAGTAAGTAATATAAATTATTTGCAATCAAAAATTAATTCTTCAGAAATATATCCTGTCATAAAATCAAATGCATATGGTCATGGTGCTATTGAAGTTGCTAAAATAGTTAGTAAGAATTCAATTAAAACTGTATGTGTTGCAACTAAAAAAGAAATTCTTGAAATATTGAATGCAGAATTAGGATTAGATGTTTTTCATTTAGGTAAGATTGACCTATGTAAACAGAGTATAAGTAAAAAAGTAGTTTTTACAATTAATTCTTTAAGTGATATAGATTATATAAATTCTAAGTGTAGAGAACAAGATTGTAAAATAAGATGTCATATTAAAGTTGATACAGGCATGGGAAGACTAGGATGTTCAATGTATGACTTTAATAAAATTTTTAAATTAGCAATTAAATCTGAGTTTATAATACTAGAAGGAATTTATTCACATCTATCTTGTGCTGATGATAAAAAATCTGATTATAATCAAAAACAAATTGATAAATTTAATTTTATTATTAATGAGGTTAAGGGATTTGATTTAAAATTTCATTTATTAAATAGTGCAGGTATATTTAATTATAATACTTATTCATACGACTTTGTTAGATCAGGATTAGCTATTTATGGTATATCTCCTATCTCAAAATTAGATAAAAATTTAAAGCCTGTCATGGAATTTTCAGCACCTGTAGTATTATTAAAAGATATTAATAAAGGTGATAAAATTGGATATGGATGTACCTTTTGTGCAAAAAAAAATATGAAAATTGCTATTATTCAATGTGGATATGCTGATGGTATTCCCATTGATTTTTCTAATAATGGTTATGTATTTTATGATAAGTTTAAATTTCCTATTATAGGGAGAGTATCAATGGATCTTATTTGTATTGATATTACATCTTTTAAAGGAGAAACTAAAATTGATAAGGTGGTAATATGGGGTGGTGAGAATAAACATTCTAGACTCGAATATATAGCAAAAAATTTTAATACTATTCCTTATGTTTATTTAACAGGTATAACAAACAGGGTAGAAAGAGAGTATGTTTAAGAAATTTAATATTATATTTATTCTATTTTATTTTAGCTGTGCTACGCATGAGGTGCAGGTTGATGATAGTATTAAAAAGGATATTAGTTTAAGAGATAAAATATCTCAAATGGTAATGATTCGTATGGATGGAAACTTTCATAATAATGAAAGTTGGAAAAAAAAAGACATTGAATATTTTATAAATAAATATAAGATTGGTGGTTTAATTACCTTTACTGGTAATATTCATGGAACTTTTGAAAATATAAAATATTTTCAAAGTATTTCAGAAACACCTTTATTTATTGCGTCAGATTATGAAAGAGGGCTTGGAGTGTTTATTAATGGAACATTGTTTCCATCAAATATGGCTGTTGCAGCAACTGGCGATAAAAATTATTCATACTTACAAGGTAAAATCACTGCAATTGAAGCTAAATCAATAGGAGTAAATTTTATTTTAGCACCAGTACTTGATATTAATAATAATAAAAATAATCCAATAATTAATTTTAGATCTTATGGAGATAACCCAGAAGTTGTATCTGAGTATGGTTTATCATTTATCAAAGGAATTCAAGATCAAGGATTAATAGCTTGTGCAAAACATTATCCTGGGCATGGTAATACAAATACTGATAGCCATACTAGATTGCCTATTATAGATATATCTAAAGAAGAATTGTATAATAATGAGTTGTACCCATTTAAGAACGCAGTACTTTCAGGTGTTAAATCTATAATGACTGGTCATATAGTTATCCCTTCTATTGATCAAGATAATATTCCTGCAACTTTTTCAAAAAAGATAGTTAATGATATATTAATTGAAGATTGGAATTTTAATGGATTAGTTATAACCGATGCATTAGAAATGGGAGCTTTAACTTCAAATGTTTGGCATGGAGAATCTGCAATCAAGGCAATTGAAGCAGGGGCAGATATTATTCTTCTTCCTTTAAATGCAACATCAGCAATAGAATCAGTTTATACTGCTGTTCAAAGTGGTAGAATTTCTTTAGATAGAATTAATTATTCATATAATAAAATAATTAAACAAAAAGAGGAAATGGGTTTGTTTTCTGAATCATATAATAACTGGATAGATGTTGAGAAAAATATTGCTTCTTCAGAAAATCGTAAAATAGCAAATAAAATTGCAGAAAAATCTATTACACTCGTTAAAAATAATAAAAATATAATTCCATTTAACCCTAACAATTATAAGAAGGTCACTCATTTATTATTATCTACTGACAATGACTTGAGACAAAGATTGAAGTCATTTGCAAGAGATATACGTTATATTCATGGAAATGTTAATGAAATATATGTAAATGATAAATTAACAAGCTTAGGAAAACAGGATATATTAAATAAAGTAAAAGATTCAGATGTAATTATAGTATCAATGTTAATTAGGATTAGCATGGATAAAGGACTCTCCACAATTGATAATTCTCATAATCAACTATTAAGTGATCTAAAATCTCTTAATATACCTATTATTGGAGTCAGCTTTGGGAGTCCGTATTTACCTGACTATAATCATCTGGACGCATATTTATGTTCATATGGCTATGGATCAGTTTCATTAAAAGCTACAACTGATGCATTATTTGGTAGAAAAGACATATCAGGAGAATTGCCTATTAATTTAAATGATATTTATAAAACTGGTCATGGTTTAAAGGTAAAAAAAAATTATAAAATATTTAATTCTCAATTAAATATAGATTTAAATGAATCATTTAATATTATTTATACAGCTATTTCTGATTCAATATTTCCAGGTGCTCAATTGTTTGTTTCAAAAGGAGATAAAATATTAATAAATAAAAGTTTTGGTAATCATACATATGAAAAAGATTCTAAAATTATAACTAATGAAAGCATATATGATGTAGCATCTTTAACAAAAGTTTTATCTACCACGCCTGTTGCTATGAAACTTATACAGAAGAAATTATTAAGTTTAGATTTTTATCTATCAGACTTTTATCCTGAATTTAATTCTGGTAATAAAAAAGAAGTAACTATAAGGCATTTATTAACTCATTCATCTGGATTGCCTGCTTATGTTGAATATTATAAGATTAATAGCATAAATCCTGAATTAGATATTATTAATGATATTGTTAATTTAGATTTAGAATATATACCTGATGAAAAAATGGTTTATAGTGATTTGGGGATGATATTATTATATGATATTATTAAGAAAGTTTCAAATTCAGATCTAGATAAATTATCTAATAAATATTTTTATAAACCATTTAATATGACTAATACGTATTTTAATCCTATTAATGATGACATAGTAGTACCAACCGAGTATGATAAGCATTATAGAATGAAATTAATTAAGGGTGAAGTTCATGATGAAAATGCCTATATTTTAAATGGTGTCTCTGGACATGCTGGTTTATTTTCAAATTCTACAGATATTGGTACTTTTTCAAAATTTTTTTTAAATGAAGGAGTTTTATTGGGAAGAAGATATTTGAAAAAAGATTTAATTAGAACATTTACTTCAAAAACAAAAAACCCAGTAAATTCAGATAGAGCATTAGGTTGGGATACTCCATCTGATAGAGGGAGCTCTGCTGGTGATTATTTTTCAATTGGGTCTTATGGCCATTTAGGCTTTACAGGAACTTCTTTATGGATAGACCCTAATGAAGAAATTATAATTGTTTTTTTAACAAATAGAGTGTATCCAACAAGAGAAAATAAGGGTATATATAATATTAGAAGAGAACTTCATAATTCAATAATGACTAATATTAAGGAGTATTAATATTCATACTCTTGATATAATAATAATACTTTTATTTCTTACAGGTGTAACAGCCTATGGTTTATATCGGCAAGCTAGTAATAAATCATTTTCAGATTTTTTTTTAGCAAGTGGAAATGTTTCATGGTTTACAGCTATGCTGTCAATAGTCGCAACTGAAACATCAGTTCTTACATTTATAAGTGTACCTGGTATATCATATCGTGGAGATTGGTCCTTTCTTCAATTGGCTCTAGGTTATATAGCTGGTCGTATTTTAGTTAGTATTTTTTTATTACCAGTATTTTTTAAACATGGAATAACGTCTATATATGAAATATTAGAAAAGCAGTTTAATGTTTATATTCAAAAATTAGCTTCTTTTACATTTTTAATAACTAGAATTTTAGCTGATGGAGTAAGATTTTTAGCTACAGCAATTATTATCCAATCTATAACTGGGTGGTCAATATATGAGTCGATATTGCTTATAGGTGTTATAACTCTTATTTATACGGTTTCAGGTGGATTAAAAGCAGTTATGCATATTGATGCATTTCAATTTGGAATTTACTTATTGAGTGCCATTATATGTATTTATTTTATAATTGATTTAGTTCCTGAAAATTCTTTTCAATATTTATATGATAGTGGAAAGTTTAAAATATTTAATTTTAGTAATAGTTTTTTATCAAATCCTTTTTCTTTCTTCTCTGCTTTTATTGGTGGTTGTATGCTTTCATTTGCATCACATGGATCAGATTATATGATGGTGCAAAGAGTTCTTGCAACAAGTAGTATAGATTCAGCAAGAAAAGCAATGATTGGAAGTGGGATTTTTGTACTTATTCAATTTTCATTATTTTTATTTATAGGTTCTTTAATTTATATAATATCTGATTGTATAATGATAGATAAAGATAGAGAAATTACATATGTAATTAAAAATGTGCTTCCTGTAGGATTTAAAGGTATTGTTATAGCGGGTGTTTTGTCTGCCGCAATGTCAACTTTAAGTTCTTCAATAAATGCATTGTCTTCATCAACATTGAGGGATTGGTTTCCTCATATAAAATCATTAAAGATTTCTAGAATTGTTGCTTTTTTTTGGACAGTAATTCTTGTGTTTGTAGCAATCTTTTTTAATAGTATTGATAGTTCACTTATAATTATTGGATTAAAGATAGCTTCTTTTACATATGGAGTATTATTAAGTTTTTTTATTTTATCTAAATTTGGGAAGTTTAAAACTAAAAATATAGTTATTGGTTATTTATCAGGAATTTTAACTGTATTTGTTTTTACTGAAATTGGAATTGCGTGGACATTTTATATTTTAGGAAGTGTATTTGTTAATATTATGGTTGTATTCTTTTTAGAATACACGAACAAATTTTTATTTATTAGAGATATTATAATAACATTAATTATTTCAATAGCTATATTACTTATATTTAATACTAAAGATGATAATTTTAGCTCAAATATTATAGATATAAAAATAAAAGAGAGTTGTTTGGATAAAAAGGTATTTATTGGAAGTGATATATTGCTAAACAATGAAAAATATTTTGATAATATAGAAAATGTAGGACTAGTTGTAAATCATTCTAGTGCAATTATTGACATTAATGAAAATAATAATTCTATTACCCCTAAATTTAAAGGCTTTAATTTAAAAATAATTTTTACTCCTGAGCATGGTTTAGTTAATAACTATGCTGCAGGAGAATATGTTGATGATATTAATGATTTTAATATACCTATAATTAGCCTATATGGTAATGATTTTAAACCAGATGCTAAATATCTAGAAAATTTAGATGCTATAATTTTTGATATACAGGATATAGGTAGTAGATATTATACATATGTAAGTACAATGACTAATGTAATGGAGATTTGTGCTATAAATAATATTCCATTTTATGTTCTTGATAGACCGAATCCTATAAGTGGTAAAGTAGAGGGCCCTATATTAAATGAAGAATTCTCATCATTTGTAGGAATGCATGAGATTCCAACTCGTCATGGAATGACAATTGGTGAAATTGCATTAATGATAAATGAAGAAAAGTGGCTTGAAGATGATTTAAAAACTGATTTGCATATCGTTAAAATGCAAGGATGGAGTAGAGAAATGTATTTTGATGATACTAATTTAAAATGGGTGCCACCTTCACCAAACATCCCAAATATTGATTCAGCTATTTTGTATAGTGGCTTGTGTCTATTCGAAGGTACAAATATATCAGAAGGTAGAGGAACAAATATTCCATTTGAAATAATTGGTTCTCCTTGGTTAGATTCAGATAAATTAATTGATGAAATTAATTATAGAAATTTAGAGGGTTTTAAAGTTTCTAAAATAAACTTTATTCCTAAGGCTATAAAGGGTAAATCACTTTATCCAAAATATCTGAATGAGAAATGCAATGGTTTAAGGATAACTATAATAGATAGGGAAAAAATTAATCCTATTGAATTGACTGTAAATTTAATGAGCATTATTAGAAAAAATCATCCTGAAGAATTCAATCTTTTGGAAAATGATTTTATTGATAAATTATATGGGTCTAATAATTTAAGAAATAGTATTATATCTAATAAAGATATTGATGTATTAACGAAGAGTTGGGTGAAATTTAATAATAACAAGTATCTAATGTATTAAAATGACATATATTGATTTTATAATAATTGGCTGTTATTTAAGTCTAATTTTTGGCGTTGGAATTTTCACAAGATCTTATGTGAATGGCTTTTCTGGTTTTATGGTAGCAAATAGAAGTGTTAGTTTGCCTTTAGGTGTTGTTACGATGCTTGGTACCGAGTTAGGGCTAATTACTGTTATGTATAATGCTCAAACAGGAATTAATGGTCTTTTTAGTTCTTTTCATATAGGGCTTGCTGCTTTTATTGTTACATTACTAATTGGTTTGACAGGTTTTGTAGTTGTTGAACTTAGAAGGCTTAAAGTAAAAAGTATACCTGAATACTATAACCTTAGATTCGGTCCTAAAACTCGGATTTTAGGAGCTATTTTGCTTTGTCTAGGTGGAATCCTTAATATGGGTTTATTTTTAAAAGTAGGAGCAATTTTTATTCAAAGTATTTTTGGTATAGATCCTAATAGTAATTTTCTTACAATTATTATGTTAGTTTTGCTTTTGCTCGTTCTTATTTATACTATTTCTGGAGGTATGCTATCAGTTATAGTAACAGATTATATTCAATATGTTGTTCTTTCAATAAGTTTCTTATTATGTATCTTTTATTCAATTAAAACTCTTGGATGGAATAATATATTTAATTCTTTAGAATTTATAATTAAAGAGAATAATGCAGATTATAATATTGATTCTATCTATAATCCTGTAGATAAAATGGGAGGAGCATATATTTCATGGCAGGTTATTTTGGGTTTTGTTAGTGCTGTTATATGGCCAACTTCAATTACAAGGGTATTGTCAATTAAAAGTACTAATCTTGTAAAAAAACAATATCTTTGGTCTTCATTTTCATTTTTAATTAGATTTATTATTCCTTGTTTTTTGGGAATATGTGCATTCGTTTATTTTAATGGTAATGTGGGGGAGCAATCACTTGCTTTAATGCCTAGGTTTTTAGCTGAAATTCTTCCTGTTGGTATTTTAGGTATTGTTGTAGCTGGTATGTTAGCTGCTTTTATGAGTACTCATGATAGTTATTTGTTATGTTGGAGTACTATAATTACAAATGATATTATTGAACCAATATATAAAAAAGAATTATCATCTGATATAAAAATATTTTTAACTAGAATAATAATATTATTTTTAGGAATTTATATATTTTATTGGGGAATGTTTTATGAAGGCTCTGATGCGATATGGGATTATCTTGGTATAACTGGAGCAATATATTTTACAGGAGCGATTTCTGTTGTTGTTTTAGGCCTTTACTGGGAAAAAGCAAGTTCAGCTGGAGCTATATTGTCTTTATTGGGAGGTCTTTCGAGTATTGTCGGGCTTGAACCAGTCAGAAATTACATAGGCCTTAGTATCGATAATCCAGCTGTTATAGGTATCATGGCTTTAATTTTTAGTATATCACTTATGTTTATAGGCTCTATTGTATTTCCTGATAAAGAAAAAGGAATGACTAAATGATTTGGAAAT